>Ga0209710_1000869_pt1 | contig 25277 bp, 22 predicted proteins | sample ArcticOcean_MG_C_5_FD_187436 | JGI IMG/M metagenome (GOLD analysis project Ga0209710, IMG submission 187436) | Marine microbial communities from western Arctic Ocean - ArcticOcean_MG_CB4_138 (SPAdes) (version 2) | ecosystem: Environmental > Aquatic > Marine > Oceanic | place: Arctic Ocean...
CCGCCAAAAGTTTCGTAGATAATAAACTCTGGTTGATTTTGCTTCTCTTTATATTGGTTTGGAAAAACTGTTACGGGATGTTTCTTGCCTTCTATTACTACATAGCCAGCTAAATATTTACCATTTTTACCTTCTTTTTTCCAGAAAGCCCCCCTTTGTTGTTCTGTCCATTTACTCATTACTATCGATAGTAATCTGGATGAATGTAAATGTCAAGTCAAATATTAAGAACTTGGTACTGTAGGATAAGTGACTTGACCACTTGAATCTACATTATCAGTTAAATCACGAAGCGATTGGCGATATGTTGCCCAGTCCGCTTTTTCAGAGCTGGTTAAAGGAGAATCCGCAAGTTGAGTCCAGTCAGAATCGGCAAGTAATTTATTGCGATTATATCTGATATTATTTTTTACAATTTCTGGTGATTCTGTCCATATCTTTTGATCTAAAGTTTTTAATTGATCGTCAATTAAAAACATAAACTCAGTAGAAGATTCAAAAGTAGAAGCTGCTGCATCCGAAATAGACACTACTTCTTGGAATTCGGGATAATCTGAAAAATCACCATCTTGTACTCTGATGATTCGTTTTGTTTTGGTATTAATTAGGGCGTTTTTCATAATTCGTTGATCCAGTTAAATTTTTGGTTGAGTTGTTCTGATAATTGGCGACCAAGTGTTTCGTGCCAATCTTTTTTTAAAGGTTTTATTTCTTGACGAATAACATGGTCTCCGTATGGAAAACCTACATCATATTCTTGAGTATATTGTTCTACGTTAGAAATATTGTGAATGAAAGGCTCTTCTTCAAGATACTCCCATATATTATTCATTACACTTTGTGGGTCTTCCGTGAGATTTTCAGCATGAATAAACATTAATTTATCACCAAATCTTTGATAGGCTTCGTACAGGCGCTCTATTGCAATGCCAATAGGGGGAGTTTGTAGCCAACCCTGGGCACGTTTATCAATAGTAGTCCAGTCTTGTGGGTTTTGTTGTTCGACACCATTAAATACTTCTGGATGCTGTTGGCGTTTCTTCTCCATACTAGAAAGAACGCCCCTAATGTCACGAACGGGAACAAGAACCTTAGCATCTGGCCAAACCTTGAATAGTTGATCTAAGTGACCAATCCAAGAACGGCACTTGTCTACAACCACTGGACGATCTGTAATGCTATTGAATGCGTTCTCGCATCCAGCCTTGACGTAATCTAAATACATAGGCTCAAGAACCTTTTCCATATCCACTGCCTTTGCCTCTTCTGTTTGAAACACTTGTCGAGCAATATAGCCAATCTCATGCAAAGCGCTGGTAGGCGTAGCGTGAACTCTTGGGTTCTGTGCAAGTAGATTGCAGAGTAGCGTAGAGCAAGCTCTTGGAAGGCCAGATACGAAATGTAATTTTTTACTCATATATGTATAATATGATTAAAGTTTAAAAAATCAACTATATTAAGTAGCCTCTTCGATTTCTAGACCTCCGTATGTTGTTCCATTTCCTTTATTTTTGTAACTTTGTGTAGCGCCGTTTGGAACGATAATTTTTGTTAAGCTAGTGCAGCCAGCAAATGGAGTAGTTCCAAGCGATGGAGCATCCGTAGCAGTGCAACTGAGTGTTGATAGCGACGTACAATTTCTGAATGCGAAGCCAGCAATATTGCCCAAACTATTGCCAATTGTAACGGTTGTTAGGTTACTGTTAGAGGCAAATGATTGATATGTAGTCGAGGTAACGTTATCGGGGATTGCAAGACTGATTAAGCCCATGTTTTGTAATGCACCCTGCCCAATCGATGTCACGTTGCTGGGAATGGTAATGCTTGTTATACTAGAGCAGTTTCGGAATAAATTAGCCGTAATCGATGTCGTATTGTTGGGAATGGTAACGCTTGTTAGGCTAGTGCAGTTTTCGAATGCACCCTGCCCAATCGCTACCACGCTTTCGGGAATCGTAATACTGGTTAGGCTAGTGCAGATTCGGAATGCATGATTTCCAATCGTGGTCATGCCGTCGAGGATCGTAACGCTGGTTAGGCTAGTGCAGCTATTGAATGCATTAGAGCTAATCGAGTTCACGCTGCCAGGGATCGTGATACTGCTTAGGCTTGTGCAGAATCGGAATGCACCCTCTCTAATTGAGGTCACGCTGTTGGGAATCGTTATACTGGTCAGGTTAGAGCAGAGCTTGAATGCCTCATCCCCAATCGAGGTCACGCTGTTGGGGATGGTATATGCGCTACTTACTTGATTTGGAAAACTAATTAAAGTACTACCATTTTTATTAAATAGAACACCACCAATTGATGAAAATGATGCATTCGCACTGGATGTATTAATACTCGCGAGGCTAGTGCAATTAGCGAATGCACTACCCGCAATTGAGGCCACGTTGTCAGGAATTGTTATGCTGGTAAGACTAGTGCAGCTTTGGAATGCATGATCTCCGATCGAGGTCACGTTGTCAGGAATGGCAATGTTTATTAGATTAGAGCAGCTTTGGAATGCATAATCTCCAATCGAGGTAACGCTGCTAGGAATCGTAATGTTGGTTAGGCTTGGGCAGTTAAAGAATACACCATTTCCAATCGAGGTCGCACCATTAGGGATGATAACACTGGCTAGGCTTGTGCAGCTTAGGAATGTATAAGTCCCAATCGAAGTTATCTTGCTACCAATATAAATAGCGGTCAAACTGGTATCGGCTGCAAAGGAAGGCAATGAGGTTAAATCTCGTGTCCGCGCAGTTCCTGCCCGAATGTCGGTAGTGTGGGGAACGGATTCGGCGATGGCGACATCGCTAATTGGTAAATCAGCTAAAGTAATTTTCTTAGTTTCGTTAGAACTGATATCCACAATCGGTAAAACGTCAGTTGTTGGATTAGCCGAAGTGAGTTCTGTGAGTTCTGATATTTTTTTGTCTGCCATGATATTAAGCCTCTTCGATTTCTAGACCTCCGTATGTTGTTCCATTTCCTGCCGTTTGGTAACTTGCTTTAGCACCACGCGGGACAGTAATTTTAGTAACTGAGCCGAAGTTAAGGAAAGGATTTTGTCCCACCAAAGTCGGGGCATTTGTAGCGAGGGAGTTAACTGTGCTTAGGCTTGTGCCATAGAATGCACGACTCCCAATCGATGTCACACTGGCGGGGATGGTAATGCTGGTTAGGTTTGTGTTAAAGAATGCCCTACTCCCAATCGTTGTCACGTTGTCAGGAATCGTTATGCTGGTAAGGCTACTATAAGAGAATGCAGCGCTGCTAATCAAAGTAAAATTATCGTTAGTTGGAAGAGTGATACTGGTTATAGTAGAGTATTTGAAAGCATCACTCCCAATCTCGGTAACGCTATCGGGGATCGTAATGCTGCTTAGGCTTGTGGTTAAAGCGAACGCATAAGAGCCAATCGAAGTCACGCTGTCGGGGATGGTGATGCTGGTCAGGCCAGTGCAGAGCCTGAATGCAGCAGACCCAATCGCGGTCACACTGCTGGGGATGGTGATGCTTGTTAGGCCAGAGCAGCCCATGAATGCCTGAGCTCCAATATAGGTCACCTTACTTCCAATGTAAATAGATGTTAGACCAGCAATGTAATTATACGCACTACTATTTGTAATAGTTGTCAGATCTCGCGTCCGTTCTGTCCCTGAAATAAAGTCTCTAGTGTAGGGATAAGACCGCGCTATGGCGGAAGCACTCATTGGAAACTTGGCTGCAGTTATTTTATTAGTTTGATTTAAGCTGCTGTCAACAATTGGCAAAACATCAGTTATCGCATTTGCTGAAGTGAGTTGTGTAAGTTGTGATATTTTTTTATCTGCCATAATATTAAGCCTCTGCGAGTTCTGCGATTATTAAGCCCCCGTATTTGCCATCCGTACCAGCAGCGACATATGATGCTGTTGCTCCAGCTGGGACAGTAATTGCGGTAGCTGCAACATTATTAAACGAGTTAGTTATAACAGTTGGGGCATCTACAGCAAGAGAGATGATTGTTGATAGGGCACTGCAATTAGCGAATGCAAAAGCCCCAATCGAGGTAACGCTGTCGGGGATGGTAATGTTGGTCAGGCTTGTGCATAGATTGAATGCACTATTTCCAATCGAGGTCACGCTGTTGGGAATCGTAATACTGGTCAGGCTAGAGCATTGTTGGAATACCTGATTTCCAATCGAGGTCACGCTGTTGCCGATCGTGATGCTGGTAAGGCTTGTGCAATCTCGGAATGCACTACCATCAATCGATATCACGCTGTCGGGTATCGTAACGCTGTCTAGGCTAGAGCAGCGCATGAATGTGCCACCCGCAATCGAGGTCACGCTATCGCCGATGGTAATGTTGCTCAGGCCAGTGCAGCCAAAGAATACAGCATACCCCATCGAAGTTACGCTATCTGGAATTATAAAGTTAGTTAGGCTTGTGCAGTATTGGAACGACTGACTGCCAATAAAGGTCGTACTGCCACCTATTTTAACGCTAGCTAAGTTAGAGCAGGCAAAGAATGCTAAAGATCCGATTGCGGTCAGCCTGTCAGAGATGGCAATATTTGCTAGGCTTGCGCAGCCTCGGAATGCCTCATCCCCAATCGACGTCACACTGTCAGGCATCGTAACGCTATCTAAGTTAAAGCATTCAAAGAATCCTAAACTTGAAATCGATTTCACATTACTTCCAATATAGATAGAAGTTAAATTGGTATCACTCCTGAACCTGGTTGAATTAATTATGTTTAAATCAAGCGTCTCCTCAGTGCCTGACTTGAAGTTCGTGGTGAAAGGATAAGATTGATCAATTTCTGCATCGCTCATAGGCAAATTAGCTAAACTAATCTTTTTAGTTTTGACCGTACTAGTGTCCACAACTGGTAAAAAATCAGTTGCTGAGTTAACTGAAGCAAGTTCCGTAAGTTCTGGTATTTTTTTGTTCGCCATGATTATTATTGCTCTAAACGTCTTGCTCTAAAATTAATCTAAATCCGTCTTGTTGAAGTAAAAATTCGTTATTTTGTAATTGTAAAAAATCAGGATAGTTGACGCTTACGGTCTCTCCGAAGAAAGAACCAAGGTTTAATGGTCTAAATCCTGCATCAGTATCTTGGATAATATTACTATATAATCCGTATTGATCTAGTTTTCTGTTTAACTCTTGTATAATTTTCGAAAACATGTGAAAATTCTGAGTCTCTTCAATTGGGTATATGACACCTAAAGCAGTTATTCTAGACTCAAAATGACCTCCCGCGAGAAGATCGCGATCAGATGTTCCTTTAATTTCACTTCTCAATAAATTTGGATTTTCCGACATATATATGTATTACACTCTTTTTACTCCTTTAAATTTCTTAAAATAGTTTTCGTAATTCACTTTCAAAAGATAATGGTTTTTGTATTCTTTTTTTATAATTTTATCGCAAATAAAGTGTTCGTCCTTTGTAAAATAAAGTTTTTGGCAGTATTTTTTAAAAGATTCATGTTTTAATCTAGATTTATCCATTGGCACTATCATATTTTTAATGCCAATTTTATTAGTGTCTCTAAAGAATCTCTCGCAAAAGTATCTAAATTCCATTGTATTGGTCTTTTGATGCAATTCATTCCAAAAAAATATGTCACAAAAAGCGCAGTCTTCGAATAAGAAGGCTAATGTCCCGCATAATATAACGCCATTTTTTCTCAAAAAAAGTTTATGACAGCTATCGCCCCCATAAAACAGGTCTTCAAAATTATCCTTAAAGTCATATTGATTGAAATTTTTAATAATTTTTTTAAATTGCAATTTGGCTATTTTATGAACCTCATCGAAATTCTCATAATTAGAAAATTCGTATTTATCTCTGTTCATTTTGCTCTAATCAAAGTATAATGTTACTTTATCCTTGTACTCACTGTAAGTGTCTAAATTAAACCCAAAAGATACCATTTTATTGACAATTTTGTTGTCATAGTTGTTTGAGTTAATTTGATCTATTATTTCATCGTCTTTGTACATTTTTGTGAATTTTTCGCCTACATCGTAAAGCTTTTCTTTTATTTTTTCAGATGAGCTCCTACGGTATTCTTTGCAGTATATTTGAGAAAGGTCATTTTTTAAAAAATATATTTTTATTTGATCATTTTTTATATCCCAACCAACACCATACCATTTGAACCCATTGGGGGTTATGGGGCATATATTTAAAGTATTTAACATATTCAACGCATTTTTTTCAAATAGGTCTGGATTGGTTTTTGTTCCAATAATAAATCTTGAGGGGTTTATCTCTCCCCCTTCTATGCTAATTACAAAGGAATAGCAAGAAAGGTGTTCGTTGTCACAGATATCGTCTTCGGTTATGTTGTCTAAAGATTCGGCTATAAAATCATATTCTGAGACGCTTACATTAGACAAAATTGAATATATATTTTTTTGATATATATAAAACAAGTCTTTAATTCTGGGCAACATAATATATAATAAAACAAGCAAACGAAGTGTAAAGATAAATATGGCAGAAGGAATAGATCAAAAAGTAGCATCTGAGGCTATGTCTCTCGAGCCAAGTCAAATGCTAGAATTTTATTTGATCTATTATGGCTGGCCAGTAGATCAAAATAGCGTATTGGCTTTGTCTCCCACGATGACTACTAGAAAAGGAGCTCTTGCGGAAAGAATTGTATGGCAAGGTCAAGAATATATATCTTACCCAATGGAGACTAGCGGTTTTGAGGTGAAGGGCGACAATAGCCTCCCTAGACCAAGATTAAAAGTATCGAATATACAATATACAATATCAAAATATCTAAAAGTACATAACAACTTAATCGGAGCAAAGGTAGTAAGAAAAAGAACTTTCGCTAGGTTTTTAGATGATGTTAATTTTGAAGGAGGAAAAAACCCGTATTTCGATATAAACACTCAGAGCAGTGAAGCTTCTGCAAGTTCGTACTTGCCAGATCAAACCTTTTATATAAACAGGAGGACTACAGAAACAAAAGATCTGGTGGAACTGGAACTATCCACTGTTTTTGAATTAGACAATAGTTACCTTCCGAACAGGAATGTATATTCAAAATACTGCACATGGATATATAGGGGGCATGGATGTCTTTACAGTCAAGAACCTATAAAGGCGGCAAACGATGATGATTTTAGAGACTCTAGCGGAACTGTAGTATCGACCTCTTCTGCACAATTTAAAGGCAGATGGAGCGGTTCAACGAGTTATACTAAAGGACAGCATGTATACACAGAAATAGCCAATCATGACGTTTCTGACGACGATTCAGAAAGCTCAATAAACAATGCTTCGATAAAGCCATTGCGTACTTTTTATGTGTGTGTCGGAGAGGGCACTATATCTGGAAATGAAAATTTCCCGCCAATATCTAAAAATTGGCAAAGAGATGAATGTTCAAAAAAATTGTCTGCCTGCAAACTAAGATTTGGAAAAAATGGACTAAGATTTGGAGGATTTCCAGGAACTCATGCATACCCACCTAAAGGATAGTTTTAAAAAAGATTTAATTGAATACGCTAATACGGACTTAAAAAAAGAAGTTTGCGGCTTTATTTGTTATAAAGATGGAGGGTTGATTTTCAAGCCCGCCAAAAATCATTCGAGTGATGATGATATATTTTTAATTAACCCAGCGGATTTTTTGCAGGTAAAATTAAAAGGAGATTTGTTGGCTATATTTCACACTCACGTAAATGGTAGGGAAGATCCGTCCGAATATGACATAGAGAATTCAAAAAACTGCCTCTATCCATTTTTAATATACTCTTTATCTACAGAGAGGTTTAATTTATTTGATATGCCTAATTTCCAAAGATCGGAAAAAGGTGTAATAATGTTAAAGGAATTTTTGGATGACTAATGTAATTATACACGGAGAATTTGGAGAAATTTATGGGACGACTCATAAATTTAAAGTAAAGAAGCTTTTGGAGATTACTAGCGCTTTAGAGGCTAATAATCCAGGAGTTAGGAATTTTTTGCTTTCTAAATTCAAGGAAGGCTTGAGTTATGCTTTTATAGACCCCCAAAACCCAGATAAAAAATGGGAGACGATTGATGAATTATCTTCAGCGAACGCTCCTAAAGAAATACATATTGTCCCAACCATAACTGGCGCGTTTGTTTTTACTGCGATAGCGGCGGTTGTCACGGGTATAGGTGGATTCGTAGCTGGGGCTTTAAGTGCGCTAGGCACGGCTTTAGCTAGTGGTGGGTTTTTGGCTAATTTGGCGGTTGGAATGCTGATTCAAGGCATTATGTCTTTATTATTTCCTATTGAGACTCCAAAGCCTCAGACGGCAGAAAGCAAGATTGATATGTCTAGCTACATTTTTACCAATTTAGAAAATAATGCTGTTCAGGGTTTTCCCATACCATTATTGTATGGAGAACTTCGTGTCGGATCTAATATCATTTCAACCAATGTCACTAGTGAAGATTTAGGATAATGGGTTTTTACAAAAGCATATTTAAGAAAAAGATAGTTATAGCTGGTAGGAGTAAGGGAGCTTCGCCTTCTTACTTGATGCCGCCAGACGCGACTGCTGCCAAGCAGGGTTATCAGATATACGAGGCGGTAGATTTGATATGTGAAGGTGAGGTCGCAGGTCTAGTTAGCCAAGAAGGAAAAATTTTAACTGGCGGTTCAAGGGTTCAGAAAACCTTCAATAAAGAACAAAATGTTATTGGAGGTACTACATTACCCATTGACCAAGGAATTTACTTTAATGAAACGGCACTAAGAGACTCCGCGGGAAATTCGACTCATTCCAAGTACGACATTGAATTTAAAAGCGGAAAAATTTTACAGACAGCTTCCGTTATAACAAAACACCCAACTAGGTTAAAGAAGTTATCTTCTCCAATTAAAGGGCCGTATAATATGTCTGCTCAATATGAAACGCGGACGAGGACGGTGAGGACATGGAAATGGTACAGGGGATATGAAACGAAGACTGAGACGTATACAGTTAATGTTTCTCTAAATGGCGCAAGAACAGGTAAAGGAAGTAGGGATGTAAGAACTGAAGGCACTTCAGCGAGAGACTTCGTTACTTGGCAAAAATATCATCCAATAGAAAGCGCCGCTAAACCATTTACATATACAAATTATGATAAAGATATAGATAAGGTAGATATAGGCTTACAAATAGACGGGCTAAGTGACACAAGATCATATTCTACCAAAAGTGAAAATGAAGCGGGCAAAAGTAAAATGGGAACGCCCATGCCATTAACAATAACCTTTACGGCTAAGGTCGGAAAGTCAGATAAAGATGGCACCATAACAGAGGAGGCGGCGGTTTTTACAGTTAGGCCAGGAAAGGGCAAAACAGTTGGAAATGGAAATGGAAAGCTATCGGTCAGGGGAATTATTACAGCGCCATACACAGTAACTTTAGAAGATATTACTTTGCCTCAATTATCTGACACCGATTTATATAATTTTATAGAAATAGGCAAGGTAGAACACGAAACAGTTTCTAATCTAGTTAACAGAAATGGGGGCGTTGCAACAGTAACAGAAAAATATCTAGATACCTTTTACTATCCTGGAAGTTGTTATGTAGCTAGTCAAATAGATTCTCAGTATCATCCACAAATTCCATCTAGGACATTCAGAGTCAAAGGCAAAAAAATAAAGATACCTAGTAATTATAGTCCGATACAAGCTGACGGGACTGATCTTAGATTTTGGAATGGAGCGTCTGACACAACGACGACAAGGGGGAATTTAATCTATAATGGCAACTGGGATGGAACTTTTAAATATGAATGGTCGGATAATCCAGCTTGGATATATTATGATCTTTTAACAAACAAAAGGTATGGTTTAGGATCTTATCTGCAAGATGTAGATATCATAGATAAATGGACTCTGTATGAAATAGGTATGTATTGTGACGCTGTTACAATGAATGATGGGAGCAAGACTACTAATAATATGGGAGGTGCTGGCAGATTTATTGGATTAGATGATGGATTTGGAGGTCTTGAGCCTAGATTTAGTTGCAACATATTGATGAAAGATCAAACTGATGCTTTTGACGCTATACAAAACCTAGCTAGATCATTTAGGGCGATGACATATTTTAATAATTCTTGCGTGTCTGTTAGGGTAGACAGACCGTATTTTTTTGAAGACTTTAATAACCTACATACGACTTCAACAGCGCCAAAAGAACATAAATTTCCCCCTCATTTGATTTTTAATAATTTAAATGTTAAAGATGGAATGTTTTCGTATGCGGATGTAGATAGATCGACAAAGCTATCTGCCGTGGAAGTTTCTTTTTTGGATAAAAGAAATAATTTTACGTCACAGACAGAATATGTAGAAGATCCTGAATCTATAAAGCACGTAGGTTTAAATTTTAAACAAGTAGAAGGAATCGGAGTCACCTCAAAAGCTCAAGCTCATAGATTGGCAAAATATATTTTGTTTGAATCGCTACACACTACGGAAACAATATCCTTCAATGCTGGATTGGAGGCTCTTTTAGTGCAGCCAGGGGATATCATAAGGGTTGAGGATGAAATGAGAAATTTCACTCGAAACTACGGAACAGTTTTAGGGGCTAGTGGAGTAACTGATTATTACGATCCAGACGAAGCATACAGTGCTGCTGTTGCTGGAACTGCAGCAAATGGAAAGGGGCCATCGGCTATAATAGTTGAGCCAGCAATAGGTAGTGATTTAACTGAATATGTAACTGGTGGAAATATACATATATATAATCCAGTGGGCAAGTCTGGAATTGAAGATTTTTATCGCAACCCTACTTCGAATAATGAGTTGTATAAAGAAATACATAATCCTCAAGTAATGTCTTTAAAAATAAAACCTGGCGGTTTGGGTTCTAGTTATGAGATTATAGATAGCGGTGTCGCTGTATTTGTAAACGGACTAGATACTCTTGTAAATGGAAGCGAGAGCGTGGCCCGTCAGTGGTTCTCAGAAAAAGATGCAAATATAAAGCATGGATCGATTTATAATATTGATTCAAGCGGAAGAGACCCAAAGTATTATAGAGTCTTGAATATATCAGAAGATAAAAATCTAGGATTTAATGTATCAGCGACAATACATCATACGGGTAAGTTTAAATTTGTAGAAGAAAATACATCTTTTGATTTAGATGGCGGCGCATTTCAGCCAAATCTTCTATTAACTTCAGTTATTAGACCTAGTGAACCAGATAGCGTTGTGGTGGGAGCATTTTCTGATGGCGTAGGTAGATCTAAAAATATAAATTTTACAGTAAATGACCCAACAATCGTTGAGAAAGTACCAGAAAAATATATAGTTATTTTAGAAGAGCCTGATTCAACAACTATTGTTAGCGAGCATTTTAAAAGCAATACTTCCTCTACGTCAATTACATTAAGTGGAGATTCTAAAATAGATCAGATAGGAAGATACTTTTTAACCGTGTTTTCAGAAAACACGACACCTGCAGTCGCTAGATCATTATCATCGAAAACTGTTGAATTTACTACCGATATAAATACTTTTGCATTCAGCGATCAGGAGGCTTTTACTGAATACTCAAACATTTCTATTAAAACAAATTTTAATTCTACATTCGACAATGCCGCTGAAACTGGAGTTGCTCAAAATTCTTTTATCCAAAACGATCCCTCTATAAATACAATTGTGGATTTAGAATTTGAAGATATATTTGGAAATTCTGGGTTTTCTGTACAGCGAAATGTATTGCAACAAGAAATAAACATATTAGATTTTCAAGGAAATGAAAAATCGGGAAATTTTAAAACTTTGACGAACGATAGTTCATTTTCAATATTAAATGCAGAAGTCAATGAAATGTTTGGGTACACTGGTGATGAAAGATACAGGGTACCTTCAGGGCTCAATTTCGAAGTCAACAGTTTTCAAATATCAATAGGCGACAACAGTCGGGAAGATATATTTTTTGAAGGCGAATTTAACGAACCTCCAGCTGTATTTATCCAACAAAAAGTAAGTGGGTCTTTTAACGACATCTATAGACCACTGGGTAGACAATATACTAAAAATGATGGGACGAAATTTTTTGTAAAATCGCTTGATGAAAACCCCAATGAAACTCATTATACGTATATGGCTTCTCAAACTGGAAGTTTTACTGTCGACGGTAAAAAAATAGAGATTGATTTTGTAAGTAGGTCTGGGGTTACAGTGGGCACGGGATACCAGGCTGTTGAGTTTAACCGAACGTTTGGAACGATCCCTACCGTTGTTATTCAATTGCAGGAGGCGGATACTGCTAAAGATAGAGATACCTCCGAAACTTGTATAACTGGAGTGTCTAATACTGGATTTTATTTTGCAGCTTTTCAGGATAATAATCAATTAGCAAGTGGCACGGGCAAATATGCTTACATAGCCGCAGAAGAATTAGCGTTTAATAATGCGGCAACGAGTGATTTGCCGATATCGGTATTAAATTATGCATCCGATAGCGTTGAAGATTATTCTTTTGGTACTCCAATTTTAAATGAATTCAACAACTCTGAATCTTCGGTTACGGATAGCCGATTTAATCACGATCAATATTTGGTTTTATGCCAAAGATCTGGAGAAGATGCTAATTTAGAGGACAAGTTTTTCGCAGTACACGAAACAGGTAATCAAAATAAACTTTATCAACACATGCTTACAAGCGGACTTGATACTGGAATAAGGGCTAGTCAAACCGATGGCGCGAACAATCATATTTTATTAACTGGAACTGATTTAACTGTGGGAACTAAAGATTTTACAATGTTCGCTTGGGCTAAATTTGACTCAAGTCTTGACGGAAAGCAATACTTACTAGAGTCTCATAACAATGGAACTGGAATAGCTTGGTTTCAATCTGGAGACGGAAAAAATTATGTTAATTTAAATGGAGTAGAATATTTAGCTATTACTGGTGCTGCGGGAGCTTCTTTAAATGATGGAAATTTACATGCATTATATGTTGAAGTCACTAGAGACACATCTTTAAAGGGATATGTTGATGGTACATTGGCGATAACAGATACTCAAATAATAGAACGAACTACTGGATTTACTGTAGATAGCGTTGGACAAGGTATGCCACAAAATCTAGGCAATTTTAATGAAAACTATACTGGAGCTGATGACTTTTATCAAAATGTTAGATATAGCGGATTGAGAATAAAAACAAGCGGCTCTAATAATACTTGGATTTTGGTAGATGAAGATCCTGCTACTAATTATGTAAATACTCCAATAGCTTGGTCAGGAGGCGAAAATATAAATCATCCTGCTAATGTATCGTCTTGGACTGGATTGGAAGTTTATAGTGGATTTACTGTAGCTAACATTGGATTTGGAATGTCGCAGAACTCAAATAGCTTCGATGGAACATATACTGGAGGCGTTGATTTGTATCAAAACACAGCAACATCTGGATTGAGGCTTAAACAAACTGGGGCTAATAATACTTGGGTATTTACTGACGATGACCCAGCCAATGGTTATATTACTGGATTTAATGTAAATGGAATTGGCAGTGGTATGGTAAATAATCCAAATGACTTCGATGGGTCATATACTGGGGACAATAATTTGTTTGTGAATACACAAGTGCCTGGATTAAAAGTTAAAAAAGTTGGAGTGAATTGGATTCTTACTGATGAAGATTCAACTAATACTTATTTTACTGGATTTACTCTGGGTGCAGTAGGAAGCGGGATGACGGACAATCCAGCGGACTTCAATGGAACATATACTGGGGGTGCAGATTTATTTGTAAATACGATAACCTCTGGACTAAGAATTAGAACTAGTGGAGCAACTTGGGTCTTAACCGATGATGATCCAGCTAGTCCATCTTATAATGGAATTGCTTGGTCAGGTGGAGCAAATGTAAACTTTCCAGGAAATGTTGCTACTTGGTCAGGTGGCGCTTCGATAATAGACCTCACGATAACAGATAGTTCTTCCCCAGTGTTCTCATTGAAACTTTCCCATGACAGAATTGCTTGGACCTCTGCCGATCAAGGTCGTCAATATCCATTTAATGTGGCCTCTTGGAGCGCAGGGGATACAATAACGAACGGAGCAATAACGGATAGTAGCGCTCCAACTTTTGATACAGTTCTTTCTCACGATAGAATTGCATGGTCTGGAGGGGAAAATGAAAATTTACCATGGACTCTTTCTAACTGGACTGGTGGAGAAACGTCAGCATCAGTCACAACTAGCGCTCCAGTATTTTCAGATATCGAGAAAGAAAGTTATCCTGGTACTTCCGCCCCAACATTTTCAAATTTCCTTTTAGAACCCTTCGACGCTCAAACAGGATTTAAAATATTAGGTAATTCCGAATTGCCTGGAAATTCTTTAACAAGCGGTCATATAATGAAATATATTGGATTAACAACTGGACAAGAAACTCAAAGCACTCACTTCAACAGCCCAAATACTTTTAAAAATAATAAAAAAAACAAGGAGAGAACTAAATTTTTATTAGAAGTGTCGGATGAAAAATATTTTGAAGACATTTCTACCGATAATACAGCTAGCGGTAGTATCGTCGGCTCTGTAGAAAGATCTCAATCCATAATAAATAGAAACAAACTCTCTAATTTTAACTTTTTGCAAATAGGGGTGACAGGAAACATAACGACATAAGCAGAGGAATAAGAATAAAATGGTATTTAATGAAACAGTTATAGGTAATCATCCAGCTTCGTCTGGTTATATAGTAGAGTGTCTTGTGAGAGGGCCTGAAGACTCCAATGATTTTACTAGAGGTTCTGGCAGGCTAAAGGTAGAGTTCCCTGAATTTGCGATTACTGGATTAGAATTCCAAGGAAAAAATCTTTTATCTGCGCCTCTTGGAACAGAGCCAGACGAGCAACTTATGGATGCCATAGAGATTTTGGAAGCTAATGTAAATTTAAAAGCTTTTTTTTCTGGAGATTTGAACGGAGCGACTGGACTAGCTATCCAAAATATAAAAAAAGTAGATGTTTATACTGGAGATGAGTCAAATTTTGAAGCGGACAGGGTGCTTTTTACAAATAGGGTATCTGAATTTCCTCTTAGTTTAGTTTCTGGAGAACCATCGTTTCTAATAAATGTCAAAGACACTGAAATAGATGGTCGGGTAGAGGAAAATATATTTTATAAAGTTATACCTAATGATTATTTAACGTTTGGGGAACAATCCCCCTCCGCAAGTGGAACAATGTTTAGTGGTTTTGAAAATTTCACCAAAATAAATACAGATGAGTTTATAATAACCAGGTCAAATGGAAATGACATAGTTGTCGGCAGAGGACAGACGGTAGAGATATTTACAGGAACTAATATTATAATTGATAATACAGTGCCAGTAAATTTCTACGGTATGTTTAAACTAAGTACGCAAGAGGAAGTAACAATTTCTGGAAGCGGTATTAGCATTAAGTCTAGTAGCGATACTTTCCCCGTAAGTGACAATAAAATTACTGTACCCGCGAACAGTGAGTTCGCAGAATTTGATATTGCTGGCTTGCTAGACTCTGATGATATAAGAACTGGTTATTTAATAGGAGAATTATAATTCTTTTAAATACATGCTTTCGATATGTTTGTATTTTTTTCGAGTATATAGTTTCTTTAATTTATCTGGCATTGAATTCTCTAAATGAACCATACCTATTCTTTTGCATCCTATGGATTTTGCGTAAGACTCAAATTTGTTAAGAAGTTTTAATCCAGCGCCCCTGTGTTTTTCGTCTACATACCAAAAGGCTTCAGTGCAGCAAAGAACTCCATCTTCAAGGGCTGGGCTTATTAAAAAGCCCAGAGCCCCTGTAATTTTTCGTTCATCCTCTAAAGCAAATATCTTACCTTTTTTAGATCTAATTAATTCTTTCCAAGATAGAATCCAATTTTTTTTAAAACCATTTAAATCTTTTTCATATGGTAATATTTCGTAAAAATTCTGTAGAACATCCCTTAGCTCTAGTAATTCAGAATCTGTTTTTACTTCAAAAATCATAGAAGCTTCAAAAGCTTACGGCACTCCTTGGCGGGAACATCTTTGTAATCTTTCCAGGTCTTGATAACTTCTGGATCGTTCTCGTATTTACCGTCCACGTAAAGCTTGCGTAGCTTAGTTACAAAAGAATTGAAGTCTGTACCTGCTTTCTCTTTTAAAATGCCCTGTGGGCTAATATCCTTCGCTCCAGCGGGTGAAGGAGGGGCTACAATGGGAGACTTATTCTTTGAAGAGTCAATCTCGTCAGCTCCGACGATATGAATACCGAGAAAGTTGCGAACAGCGCGAACGAATGCGCGATTCTCTGCAATACATTCTAGAAACTTAGCGGCAAATCCATTTGTATTGTGAACAGTGGCGTTAGCTATTGAACTAAATGTTTGCGAGCCATTGCTTTCGTAGTTGCCAATCCAATTGATCATACACTGGGTTACTACGCGATTATCTGAGGACTCGTAAATGTCGTATGTTAAGTTATGAAAGCCACGGAGCTTTGCTAACTCTTTGATTCCGCCAAGCTTGATTAGTAGTTGATTATCTTCCAAGCCTTCAATGGAATTTGGAACTGGCATCTTGCGCATTTCGAAGTGATCCTTATTTGGATACAAGTTCTCTGGGCTGATCATGGCTCGCCAGTTGACTGAGCCATCTTGATTAAATTCGTATTCAACAGACTCTAAGAGTCCATGTTCGTTGCGTTTCCACAAATCTGGGCCATATAATTTATTCTTCGACATATAGGTATAAACTTTCTATTTCTAATTTTGAGGCTTCATCATAGACAAATTTATTAGAATTGTCAAGCGTTTTATGGGAAAATTCTGAATTAAATACATTTCCCTCTGAAATAAATCTCTTTTTAGATAAGAATTTACATTCTATATTCGGAATATTCGTTGGCTCCGCATTGTTTTTTCTAATAACATTGTCGTCAAAATATTCAAAACTAACATCAGAAAACATTTTTTCGTCTTGGGCCTGGATAACTAAGTTTATTCTGTTGTTTTTTAATTTTTTAATAAAATTTGTAAGATCTAAGTCTTTATGTTCGGCGCTATAATTAAAGACTACTTGTTTTAAGTTTGTGCAAGCATCAATCGTCTCATCATCTATAGTCCGACTCAAAAAGAGATTTACATTTGAATGCCTGCACCAATTTACAATATTCTGCTTATCAAAATGGATGTCTGATTTGATGTTTATATTTTTATTTATTAAATCTTGATGCGGAGAAAAAAAGTTGGGAACGATTTCTACGAGATCTTGGTTATAAGAAGAACCAACTCTTATGGTTTTAAATTTTATTTTTTCTTTAATGTTCAATTGATTAATGATTGCTTGAGCAATTTGTTCTGGCTTAATCTCATTTATTCTATTGCAATTGCTAGAAAAAGACGGTTTTGTTTTCGAGAAATCTGGCTCAATGCTTATGCAATGATTATTTTTGTGCCAGATAGGCTTTGAGTTTTCTTTATAAAGATTAAAGTGCAAAGAGATTGAAGGTATATCATAAACGCTGGCAACATGTGAAGGAAGACTGTCGCAACCACAATGAGCTTTAGAATTTTTAATAACGTAATTCATTTGTTTGTAAGAATTACCTAGGGTAGTTAAATCTATTCCGTTTACTAGCTTGTCATCTGAGCCTCCTACTTGCACTATTTTTATATCGCCAAGATAAGGTTTTATCAAGCCAATCACCAAATCCCAATACAAATAATTTGCCGCTGGCATTTTGTTCGATGCTTGAATAGTTATGTATTTATCGGGCAATCCTGGAAAAAAATGATCTGTCACCACAGGATCTCCAATTTTAACACCCAAATCTTTTGCGTATACTTCAACTATATGACTCATATGATTTTACTTCTTTTATGTCTGAATTGGTTAATTTATTGATATTATTTTTAATACTAAATCGCATATCGTTTGCTTGATAAACGCCCCTGGCTAATCTAACAAATTCTGCGTCAAAATTTTTATTTCGTTCACACTTTCTGATATTATCTTCAATGTGCCAAAGTCTTAAATTGGTTTCATAAAGATCTGCTTTTAGAGCGAAGAGTTGTGATTTAGAAAGTTTAGCGCTAGAAATTTTTTGAAACTCTTTCGTGAGTTGAATTTTTTCATTTTCAACTTCAACTAGTTTAGCCTTGTCGCTAATCATTATCGATTTAATTTCAAGAATTGTAATTTTATCAACAAGTTCCCCCACTGATATTGGAATGTTAATTTTCATATAACTCAAATTGTGTTTTGTCTATTCCATTATGATGATAATTGTGGAAGCGCTGAGTCCCGTAATGTGGCAAGAACGCTATATCAAAAAATCCCTCATGCCCTTTTTTACCTTCTAGAAAATGTAAGTTGTCGATTTGTTGAGAATATGGTAGAACTTTGTGGACCGCTGGATGGTCTTCTATATAATCGAAGAATTGAGGGTTAGTGAAAACATAAATATCATGATCAGTGTAAAGTTTTTTGAGATTTGTCATTAAACTATTAATCCATAAAACATCTCCAGCAGATTCAGGCATAACGACAGCGATTCTTTTGCCTTCGTCAAGTAAATCTTGCAATTGTATTGCGTTTTCGTCTACCTTATTGATTTCTAAAAAATCATAGTCTATGTCTGGCATCGCGTCTAAAATCTTTTCGAGTTTTTTGCCAACAGCTTCCGTTGAATAGTTTTTGATCGTCCATTCTCGGCCTTTTTTACCCATCTCATTACGTTTGTTTTTGTGCATTTTCCAAACCTTTTTAAGTTGTTTGGCTATGCTAGATGGATAAGTTGAGGCTTTGATAAATTGAGTCCCTGGCTCTCTGTATTCTGACCAATCAAGCGGAAAGCTGCCGCATTCAAGACTAGAAGAGTCTTCTCCGCAAGAATAGTTTGTGACCAACGTTACAAGTTCGGTCATTTTTGCTTCGAAGATGGGTATCTCCATTCCCCCGCTCGTAAATGGATGGCAGTAAACATCCATAATATTATAAATTTCATTTAGCTGTGACTCGTCAACTCCATTTTTAGTATTTGTAGTATTGAAAGTTTTTTCAGATCCACAAAATGGGCAAGTTTTCTCTTGACCACAAAAAGGGGCTATTGCGTATTTTTTACAAGAAGAGCAAAAATAAGTAGTTAAAATGTCATCATTGTTTATACCTTTTTCTTTTAAAAGCCTTGGTATATCCCAGCCTTCGCTCCAATGCGTATGTAATAATAGTTTAGCTTCGGGGCATTCTTTTTTAAATGTTTTAAAACCCTCAAGTAAATTAGGCACGCTTTTTCTCAGTTGGTTTCTAAATACAAAGCCAACAATGAATTCGTCAGAAAGATTAAATTTGCTTCTCGTCTTCTGTTTATCGAGATCGCTAATTTTATAAAAATCTTCTGTGTTTACTGTTCCATGTAAAGTGCCCACATGATCATGACCAAGTTCTTTCATGTCTTTTTCTGCGAAAGAGGCCCAGACGTAAAAATTTTTAGTTTTTGGTGCCGCTTCTAGTGCTTGACTGAGTATTGGTTGACTGTCCAAGGTAGTCCAAATCATATTATTGATTTTATCCCACCAAGGTTTTTCCCAATAATTTGAGAAAGCCCAAATATCTTCACATCCTATATATATGTCTGGCTTATATTCTTTTATAGCCTGATCGATAGTGAATGATCCATATGCAGCTAATCTAGACTTGTTTTGATCGGAATTTATTTGTTGTATAACGGCTGGGTTATTTGGAAGCGAGCCTTGAGCCTTCCAAGGCCTTAATGAAAGAGATGGGTTGCCCCACTGCATACCATTTGCAAATTCAATAACCTCGTATTTGCCAGTTTTGTGAAGATAGCGAAGAATATTTTTCGCATTTTTTCCGAAACCCGTGAATGCTTTAGCTGAATTAGAGTGAAAAAGAACTTTTTTCATTAATAATCAAAATACTTAAATAGGAAAAGATCAAACAAGCCTTTAAGCGTTCTAGCTTCTGACAGCTCAACTCCCATTCCAAATTTTAGAGTAGAGTTTTTTACCACACTGAAAGAAAAGGCTTTTTGCCCGTTCTTCTTCGTGTAGGGCTTGAAAGATATTTGAGTTTTATCTTCATTATAGCTATGATAAGCTGAGAACTCTGCATAATTTTCAATTGCATTGAGCATGCCGCCAATTTCATTTTCTCCCAACTTAAAATAAATATTTTTCTCTGGGTCTTTGGCGTTTGCGCTGAAAGATCCTGTTTTCTTTTGACTATTCCAGCTAGCCTGTTTAATTGACTGTACTAAAAATGAAGGTTTTTGATTATTTCCTTCCTTATCTTTCTCGACAATTTTAAAAGAAAATGCACACCCAGAATTAAAAGAATTTGGCTTATAAATATCGTGTTGCTTGTGACTCATGCAGGATTATAATGTAATAAATGTAATATTCTATTATTTTATATAACCTAATCTGCAGCTTCGTAATCTTCTATTCCTGGGTTTGAGTAATCTTCGTCAACTTCTTCTTCATCAACTTCACCCGCAATTGTTTTTAACTTGTCTATATCGTAAGTTTCAACGGTTTGGATACATGTATAAAACAATTTATCTAAACTTTTTATATAGTCGGGAAAATATTTTTCAACAGTCGATCTAAGGTTATTATACAATTCAATATACCTTATCAAGTCCGACGATTTATAAAAAGCTCCATAAGCATTAAAATGAAAGAGCACCTTATGAAATATATCTTGAAAGAGGAGAAGTTGATTTGTCTCTTTTTTTTCTTCATACTTGCTTAAAAAATCTTCGAGAGAAAGGTCCTTAACCAAATTAGAAAATGAGTGATATCTTTCTAAAAATAAACTGATATCTTTAGATGATTTAAATAAGTACAGGTTATTAATGACTTTAAGTAGGCTATAATAAATGTCCGCCCTGTGGGAGTGCTCAAAATTAATAAACTTTATATATTCTGATTGGTATAAGATGTTGCTCTTTTTAAGGTTAGAATGGCATAAGACGGTTATGTCTTCGGAATACCTTTCTTGAAAAATGCTTTTAAGTGTTGAGAAAATGTTTTTAGCATCATCCAAGTTTAGATCTACTAAGTTTTCAAAAATGACTTTCTCTTTTTCGTCTGAGGCTTCAAAAAGCTCTAAGATTGATTCGTTTTGGGTAAATTTATCTTCAAAAGACAGCAGCTCCGAAGAATTAGATTCATGCATAAAGTCCAAATTACATGTAAAAGTGCCGATATTATGCATAAGGTCGTCTATACCAAAGAAATCAAAATTATCTCCGTTTTCCCAACTAAAAAGAAGAAATTCAATTCCAGAATCTTCGTCATTTGTATAATTTATGACTTCGGGCGATATTAAATCACTTACAGCATCTAGAGCTTTTTTTTCAGTAGAAAGCTTTCCGTTGTCTGGATCTAAACTAATTTTTAATAGATATTTTTTATTTTCGTTTATAAAAGAATAACTTTCATAGAAAAAATTTGAATTTATTAATTCTATTGTGCTTTCGGCCTCTTCTATATCTGACAGCACATCTTTAAGGTACGATCTGATTAGCTCCGCTTCGAATTCTGAAATTTCAGAATCTCTTTGATCTGGTTTGATATCAATTGTAAACAAATTACCTAGATATATTTCCTTTCCTTTAGTGCCCATAGATAGATTATATTACACAAAAAAGGCGGTATTTCTACCGCCCTAGTTGATTAGATACTGACTGTACCCATTTTGAGTCCAGTTAGACTGGTTTTAGCGAACTTTCGCTTAACCCCAGCGTTTCGGTCGTGAATAATCACATAACTGGGGGTCTCATTAACAAACTGAGCATTATAACTAGCTCCGTCTTTTGTCCGAAGACCAAAGAATCGGCCTCCGCTTTGCTTCATTGTTTTTACGATACGATTTGTTTTTCTCATAATTAATTATTAAAATCCTATTTTACCTGATAACGGAATGTTGTTTCCTTTTCTAACGTTTTCCTTAGAGGTGTTTAACTTATATGCAAATATATCATATACTACATCAATGTCAACAGGAAAAACTTTATTTTCGAGACTTTTTCCCCATTTTTCTATGATTTTGGAGTAAGCCTTCTGAAACTTGGCGTGTTGTGGGCTGTCTTGAAATTCAGAATTCATTAGCTTGTCCTCCATATTTTTAGCTTTTTGCGGACGAACGAAGTTTATTTTTTTGGTTATAGCTCCAGATTCGTCTAAAATATCAAAAGCTTTGTCTGGAAATTTTTTATTTGTTAAATAAATATCGCAAAGATCTATTATTTTAGAAAGCACATCCTCTTTGTATTCAACTTGGTGAAATTTTTCATAGGATTTTTTGGCAACTTTAATCAATTCAAAAGTTTCTTCTTTTGTGGGTTCTTTTATGTCTATTTTTTCGAACCTGCGATTTAAGGCAGCGTCCTTTTTGAAAAATCTTTCGTATTCTTCTTTGGTGGTAGCTCCTACGCAGGACATATCTCCTCTAGATAGAGCTGGCTTCATTATGTTTGCAAAGTCCAAACCTCCACCATCTGATCCACCTCCAGCGCCAATTATATTGTGTATTTCATCAATAAAAAGAATGTAATGATTACCTGATGATGATAGCTGGTCTAGAATTTTTTTAAGTTTTTCTTCCATTTGTCCTCTGTATATTGTGCCAGCAAGAACCGAAGTTAAGTCTAATGAAAGTATTTTTTTATGTAAAAGTAAATCTGGGCATTGTCTTTTTAGTATTTTTTCTGCCATGCCCTCTACGATTGCAGTTTTACCAACACCAGCTTCTCCAACCAAAATTACATTACTCTTATTTTTCTTGAGAAGCACTTCAAAGATTCTATCTATTTCTTCCTCCCTGCCGAAAATTTCAAAATCTCCTCTGGCTTCTATTTTGTCATTTAAATCTTCACACCAATCTGAAATATCAGATAAAGACTCGCCCTTCGGATTTTTAGCTGGTTGACTCGATACTACTAGATCTTTTGGTATCCCATTTTTTATAGTATCTTTTAGGTCTCTATTGATTTTCTCTAAATCAATATCAAGGGAAAGTAAAAAATCACACAGCTCTTCTCTTGTAGTTAGTATGATAAATAGTATATGGTCTATCCCGATAAATTCATCTTTTAACCTAGCTGACAATTTAAGAGAATTGTCTAAAATGTCTAGTATCTCCTTAGAATATATTTTCTTTTTTCTTCTGGGCTCTTTGTAGCTGGACACGGCATACTCCATGCTTTTTTTAATTCCCTCTTTAATGATCCCATTAGAACTAAACACAAAGTCTATATTGTTGTGGCTAAAATCTAATATAGAAATTATAAGATGGAGGTCTATTACTTTTAAGTGGCCGAATGTCTCCGCTATAAACTCACTGTCCTTTAAGGCTTTTTTGGCTGAAGGCGTTAAATTAAATTTAGATAAGTCCATTATTTTACTTCTGAAAGTTTTGTGTAAATTTTTTCATCAAGGATGGTTAATTTTTCTCCAAAAATAACATCGTCACCTTTGCTTCCGTAAATAAAAACTATCTCTCCTTCTTTTGGTTTTTTACCTCCATTGTTTAAGTAGTTATCTAGAGTAGAAGACCTTCTATTATTCATAAGCATAAAATTAACCTTGCCGAAGTCGTCTTGCACTTCCGCCCTCATGTACTTGTTGCCATTTTTACTTGTTCTAGAAACACAGTCTGTGACTACCCCTACGAACTTAACTCTATCATGGTCGGCTATGGATTTCATTTCTAAGCTGTTATAAAGATCGCCAGAGTTTTTAAAAACTTTTTTAATTTCTGTAGAATGGCTGTACCCCAAATACTTTCTCTCAAAAAACCAATTAGCAAACTCAAGGTGGTTTTTGTTTTTTTCATATATACTCTTGTAGCCTTCATACTTCTTTTTGAATGTTTGGAAACGCGATGCCTTCATAATGGGCCTACCGTCATCGGCGACTAAAGAGTCTTTTACAATTGCTTGAATAGTATTGAGAACATCATGTTTGTACTCTTCTCCGATTTGAATAATATTTCTCTTTTCTCTATCGGTAAGTATGTTAAAAGACTGAGCCTCTAAGACTAGGCGACAGCGATTGGGTAAAGTTGAGCTTGTTTCACAAAAAGAATCCATCGTACCTCCTTGAATCAAACCAGAAAGCACCCCAATATTAATGCCTGACTGTTTGGCATTAGTAAATATATCATACTTGTTTTGATTAGTCTCTTGGGCTTTTCTAAAATCAACTAAATTCTCTAGAGTTTTTTCTGATACCCCTTTGACACTATTAACTCCGTATCTAATGTTGCGTCCTTCGATGCCAAAGTTAATGTCTGACTTTGATAAATCTGGCGGTAGAAGCTTCATGTTAAACTGGCACAGCTCTTGGCTGATAAGAGCTATCTCGGCATGAGAGTCTGGCTCATGCTTGGTCATTTTAAGCAAGGAAAGAAAGAACTCTTGCGGATGCTTAAATTTTAAATAAGTTGTGATAGCGGCGAGAATCGCATAGCTAATTGAGTGCGATTTATTAAAGGAGTAGTTTGCTGAATCTTCTGCAACTTTCCACAAAACCTCTCCAACTTCTTTGTCTAAATTTTTCTCTTCAATCTTTTGCTCAATCTTAGCTTTCCAAGCAGGCATTTGATCCACTTTCTTTTTGCCCACAATTCTACGAAGCTGTTCTGACTCATCAAGAGTAAATCCGACCTTAACGGCCATCTTCATTAACTGCTCTTGATATAGGGGAATGCCGCCAGTGTAAGAAAGAATATCGTCAAAGAATTCATTAACTGACTGAAATCTTGAGGTGGTAGCATAGTCAGCATAAACATCCAGATAGTCAAGTGCACCAGGGCGAGCAATCGCAACAACAGCAGACAGCTCCTCCAGGTTTTTAGGAGCGATCTTTTTACAGACTTTAAAATTTGTATCCGCTTCAATCTGGAACAAACCTTTTGGTGTCTCAATGAATTTGAAGTTTTCATATATTTCTGGGAGTCCAACATCTATATCTTCCATTTTGATCCCCAACCGCTTGCAAGTGTCGCTTACTACGGAAAGGGTTCTAAGTCCGAGGATATCAAACTTGACAGTCAAGGACGCAACGTCGTTCATGTCATAGGCAGATATTAAGTTACCATCGTTTGTTTTTTGCATCGGCATAATTTCTTCAATATTGTAGAAACTAATAGCGATACCAGATGGGTGAACTCCTGTATTTTTGTTTAATCCTTCTAATTTTTTTGCAATTTTAAATATTTTTTTGTTTTTATCCGCAAACTCTTTGAATTT
>Ga0209710_1000875_pt1 | contig 25136 bp, 25 predicted proteins | sample ArcticOcean_MG_C_5_FD_187436 | JGI IMG/M metagenome (GOLD analysis project Ga0209710, IMG submission 187436) | Marine microbial communities from western Arctic Ocean - ArcticOcean_MG_CB4_138 (SPAdes) (version 2) | ecosystem: Environmental > Aquatic > Marine > Oceanic | place: Arctic Ocean...
CATCCCGTTAGCCCAACAGCAATCTGTGTTTATTGCTGTTGGAGCTGCACATTTAGCGGGTGATGGCGGGTTAATTCATGCGTTTCAACAAGCTGGCTTTACGCTTAAACGCATTAAAAAATAGCTTTATTGCTTAGGCTTTTTAATCCCTTTTGGGTTAACAACGTGCTGCCCAGCTTCATAGTTGGGAATATCTGGATTTTGGTTCACATAAATTAAATTTTCTGTTGCAAACCCGTATTGGTTTGCTTGGCTGACTAAGTGTTGCTTAATTGGGTAAGTTAATTCTGGCGTACGGGATAGTATCCATAGGTACTCTTTATCAGGGCCGCAAATCATCACGTAGTTGTAATACTCCTTGTCCAACGCAATGATGTTGTAAGCGCCGTAAAAAGGCCCAAAGAAAGACACTTTTAGTTTGCCAAGGTAGGTGTTGTCAGTGGCTGGCTGCTCTAGAAAGTAAGCTTTTCCAATCGCATTATTCCACTCTTTATCAGTGCGATTATAACCACGGTTGGTGACTTTAATGCCACCATCTTCACGCTTTTCATAGTGAGCGGTAACATTGTCTAAGCCGCGCTCAAAGTTGTGGTCTAAACGTGCAATTTCATACCATGTCCCTAAATACTGTTCAGCATTGATACCATCAATGACATTGACGTTTTTTGGTACACCCATACAACTGCTGAGCAGTAACATGGTTAGGATGCGTAATTTTTTCATTGTGAATCTCCTGAAGCGGTATGTTTTGCTAAAAAGCGATCCAATTGTGCCGCAAAAGCTTTCCTATCTACTGGGCCAAATGTACTCGGACCTGGGGTCTCCAAACCGCTAGCCCGTAACTCTTCCATGAAATTACGCATGGTTAAGTGCTCTTGCATATTCTCTTTGGAGTAGAACTCGCCTCTTGGGTTCAATGCATGGGCGTTATTTTCAATCACTTCGGAGGCGAGCGGAATATCCGTAGTAATCACTAAATCGCCTGCTGCTAATTCTTGTACGATGCGATTATCGGCTACATCAAACCCCGCTTCTACTTGGATGGAGCTTAAGTAAGGCGGGGGCGGTGTGCGCATGAGCTTGTTGGCAACCAAGGTCGTGGTCACCTACGCACGTTCTGCCACGCGGTATAAAATTCCTTTTATCACCACGGGACAAGCGTCGGCATCTACCCATATCTTCAAAGCCACTTTTTTTAAAAGTCTACCTTAAAATCTTAACGACCTCTGTTACCACTACTATTGCCTCTATTGCCTCTATTGCCGCTACTTCTAGTGCTATTACCCCCGGCATTGCCACCACCATTACCACGCCCACCACCACTATTACTTCTAGGACGGCGTGGTACGTTTAGATCGGCAGCATAAATTGGCTGTTGTGGTTGCGCTTGATGTCTTGCTGCTTCAGACATATTTGCCGTTGATTGACTGGCTTGGCTATCTTGTTTGTTGTTTGGCTTGCGACTGCCTGAAGGTTTATTCGGCTGATTGCCAAAGGAGCGTTGCTTGCCTTGCTCGGGTGCTTTGCTACCACCTTGTGGGCGACGATCATTTTGCCCTTGTTTCTTCTTCTGGCCTTGACCGCCGTTTGGCTGTTGGCCACGGAGTAACCTTGGTGGTTCTGGCTCAATCTTAGTCGGCGCCGTAAAGCCTTCTATTTGCACTTTAGGAATCTCACGTTTAATCAGTTTTTCAATGTCTTTTAAGTATTTCAGCTCTTCACGATCAACTAAAGAAATCGCTGCACCAGAAGCGCCTGCGCGACCAGTACGGCCAATACGGTGCACATAATCTTCAGGTACGTTCGGGAGCTCAAAGTTCACCACTTGAGGCAATTGGTCAATATCCAAACCACGGGCCGCAATATCTGTGGCGACTAAAACACGAGTTTGACCAGCTTTAAATTCTGCTAATGCTCGTGTACGTGCGCCTTGGCTTTTATTGCCGTGAATAGCCATGGCAGAGATATCACTTTTCACTAACTTTTCAGTCAGTCGATTCGCACCGTGTTTGGTACGTGTGAAGATTAATACTTGTTGCCAATCATTCTCTTTGATCAAATAAGCGACTAAATCACGCTTATGGGCTTGTGGCACCATATGGACGGTTTGTTCTACCATTTCAGAGGCTGTGTTGCGTCTTGCGACTTCAACAAAGCCCGGGTTGTCTAGCAAGTTGTCTGCTAAGCGTTTAATTTCATCAGCAAAAGTAGCTGAGAAGAGTAAGTTCTGACGTTTTTTAGGTAGCCTGGCTAAGATTTTTTTAATGTCGTGAATAAAGCCCATATCTAACATACGGTCAGCTTCGTCTAACACCAATATTTCAATGCCAGATAAATCAACTTTTCCTTGATTAGCTAAATCCAATAAACGACCGGGTGTCGCGACTAAAATATCTAGGAAACGACCTAAACGGTTAATTTGTGGGTTGATGCTCACACCGCCAAAAACCACCATCGATTTCAAATCGAGGTGCTTACCATAAGTCACGACTGACTCAGCAATTTGCGCTGCTAACTCACGCGTTGGCGTGAGGATTAAGCAACGTGGCTTGCCTTTAGCAGGGTTCTCTGCAGGTTTTTGTGAGAGTAAGTGCAAGATCGGTAGCGTAAAACCTGCTGTTTTACCGGTACCTGTTTGTGCGCCAGCTAATAAATCACCACCTTTTAAAACCAGTGGAATCGCTTTTGCTTGAATCGGGGTTGGGGTGGTGTAGCCAGCGTCTTCAATCGCTTTTAATAAGGGTTCGGCTAAACCTAAATCTTTAAAATTGCCTACAGGACTGCTGCTAAGGTTAGTAGCATCGCTACTTGTTACTTCTGTGTTCATTATTTGTTTTTCCTACGACGGCCAATTACTTACCAGCAATACCAATCGAGGCTGACGAATAAAGGATAATTGAGTGACTGTGAAAAGTCATCTTCATGATGCCGCTACGCGGATTGGTATGCGTAGGGCTGGGCTATTATACGTAAATGTTATAGAAAAGCTAGCGGATTATTTTAGCCATCTAGGTGGACAATTTGATTCCCACCCCAATCTTTGGTCTTATACAGCTGTATGTCGGCTTGTTTAATCATTTCTTTTTCGGTTATTTTGGTTTGGTGGAGCTTGTTGTTACTAAGTCGATGATGGCAGTAATGATGGGCAGGATGGTGGAGCTGATATTGGTTATTTTTAAATCTCTAATAGCATCTTATATGATAAAAACGTTAATGCGGATTTTGCAGCGGTAATACCTAAAACATAAGAAATCGCTGGACTAGTCTGTTTGAAATGAACTTTAGAAAAAACTTAGGTTATATCAAGGTATTTTTAATAAAAGCCGAGTCGGGAAGCAAGCGTTAGTAAATAATCCTAGCCTTGGTGTAATTAGATTTAGGTTTGTTGATAATAAAAATCATTATAAACAAATTCTGACTTTTAATTTGTTAAAACTTTGTGCTACTATTTGGTTTGGCAATTGCTGAAGTACTAAAATTTAAGAATGGTAAGTATAGATTTAATATGAGAATTTTTATTGCAAAGTTGGCATCCTCATTGGGTGTTTTATCATCAATATGGTTTTTACTTGGTATGTTTGAAATTGTTCCACTTGTGTTTACAATTCCAGGAGAAACTAGTTTTAGGACCCATGCATCACTAACAGTACTCTTTTTAATGATAGCCTCTTGGGGTTTTTGGAATAGCGACTAATTTAAATAACGAAGGAAAGATTAATGTTAAAGAAATCAGATATATGTATTTTACTTGCAGTGCTTATAGCATTTGTTACAACAGCATTTTTATGGTTCACTGGTCAAACAGAAGAAGGCCTATTTACTGCAACATGGATCCCCTCAATACTGACCTTTTCCATTTACTTTAAAATTATTTCGAGAAAGAATTAACTATGGAAATATCATTAATATTTGCCACAGGGTTAGTATGTTTTTTATTGGTTATTTTTGCCGTTATTTTAACTGTTGTAGAGTTTAGAAATTCGAACTAAGGCATAAATGCCTCTATCTGAATATAAACACACTTTATGAATGCGTAAACTAAGCTTTAGAAATTAGACTAAGTCCAGGTACGGCTTTTTTAAAGAATTCTTAGGATGATAGAATTTTTCTTTGTTTATAGTTAAATATATAAATGTCAGCCAAATTAAACAAGTGAATATTTCACTTGTTTTTAGTCAATAAGCTTAGCTACAACAGTGACTTGCCCGTCGTGGCGCATGCCGATCATTTTAACGTTTTATCTCTTGTTAAGACGTACATTAGAACCGCCCTCTAGCTTAATAGGGGCGGTTTTTTGTTGGTTATTAGTTTTTCTTAGCTTTTTATACAAAGCCTTACCCTATTTACGCCCGTAGTATTACTTATATATCTAGTGCATTTTGAAGTGTATGGTATGAATCTCTCTAACTTTATTAATTAAATATCTGAGGAGGCGGTAATGGCAGCTTTAATCTATACGGAAATTTAAATTTTCAATTAAGCAGGCATTGTGTACAGAAGAACAAAAGGAATTACTTGTTCATGAAAACGACTAACTAATATAGAAGGTAGGGAAATAGAATGAAAAATATATTACTAACAGCTGGAACACTATTTATAAGTTTACTCTTCATGGGCCCAGCAAGCGCACTGGATGTGCAGATTACAGCGGATATAGGATCCGTGGATGTAATGCATAATGGTAAAAAGGTGACTATCATGAGGAATCAAGATACATCAAATACTATCAATCCTGACTATGCAAAAACATCACGTGAATGCCCGCCGTTTTGTATTCGTCCAATCAAAATTGCTGAGGGGGTCGAAACGCTAGGTGAATTAGAAGTGATTCAATATTTAAAAATGAGAAGTGATGGTGCAGATAATGTTTTGATTATTGACTCACGGACACCTGACTGGGTTGAAAAAGGTACTATTCCAGGATCGATTAATATTCCATGGACTAAATTAGCACCAGAAAAGGGAGCTAGTTTTTTTGAAATCGCAAGTATCTTGCAAAAACAATTTGGTGTGGTTGATAAGGAAGGGCTATGGAGTTTTTCTAAAGCAAAAACCATAGTGCTATTTTGTAATGGTATGTGGTGCGGACAGTCCCCAAGAAATATAGCTCAACTACTTGAAATAGGCTATCCAGCAGAAAAAATAAAATGGTATCGTGGTGGAATGCAAAACTGGGAAGCGCTAGGATTAACCACTGTTAAGCCTAAATAAGCTTGTTTTTCAGTTTCACCACTATCCTTAATTAAAACTTACACTTATCGAATTGTTAAAAAGTCATAGTTAAGGATTGTGGTTTTTTACCTAATACTTTTTAAAGAAAAGCAAATCCTAGAGAAGCTCTCTAGGTTGGACTTTTCGCTAGAGAATAAAAAATGGCCTATACAAAAAAATTTCAAAATCTTGCAGATGAAGCACGTTCCCGTGTAAAGGAAGTACTACCTGAGGACATCGATGATGTATTGGCTAAGGGCGCTATTGTATTGGATATTCGAGATAAGGAAGAGCATGATGCTGACCATATCGAGGGCTCGCTAAACATTAGTCGGGGTAAGTTGGAGATGCTTGTTGAAAGCATGATTCCAGATCTTGACACTTCAATTATTTGTTACTGTAATGCCTTTAATCGTGGTGCACTGTCGGCAGATACACTAAGAAGCTTGGGCTACAGTAATGTAAGGTTTTTAGCTGGCGGTCTCAATGCATATCGTAAACTTGTCTAGTGGTCTAACTGCCGTATTGTGCAGTATGAAAAATAAACGTCGATAGTATCGGAAGGATATGACAAACAAACCCAGATCGACGTAGTTCCTACACTAGCAGACTACTTTGTCCCTCAAGCGTTAATCTTTTAAAGCATCAAAGATTCACAAGGCTGGGCACAAGCTATGAAAATTGATTAGCAAATTGATAAATACTTAAATGCACAGGCTATGCTGAATGTGGCATCACATTATCTGGTGATGCCATTCCCGAGCATCTCAGCCACTTTCCTAAAGGTATAGCTTAAACACAAGTGTATTTGTAGCTAAACAAAAACCAGATATATTCATTCAGTTTTAAAGTGTAGATACGGATTAACAGCGCAAGCTTTATTAAGTATATTTCTATGGCGACCAGTACGTTTATTTTTTATAGTTAAAAGTCTGAGAAGTCAAAAGAAACTATTTATATTGATAATTATATGAGGAGGTTAGAGCTGATCGAGTCAGCATTGGTAAGAGATACTCATAATCGCGCTTTTGAGAAAGAAGTAAGAAAGTTTCACGAAATATTCAAAGAAGATAATTCACTTGTTTCAAGATTGGAAGCAATAAGTGACGCAGATAGCTTTATTTCTGCATATGTGAGCATGGCTGCAGGTAAAGGAATTCACTTTACTGCAGATGGTATGAAGATTGTTGTTCAAGAGCAAAAAAACTGGACATGGCTGGCTTACTCCAAAGTTTGTGTTGATGATGGTGCGCGAACGCCTGACTGAGTTGAAAAAGGTACTATTCCAGGATCGATTAATATTCCATGGACTAAATTAGCACCAGAAAAGGGAGCTAGTTTTTTTGAAATCGCAAGTATCTTGCAAAAACAATTTGGTGTGGTTGATAAGGAAGGGCTATGGAGTTTTTCTAAAGCAAAAACCATAGTGCTATTTTGTAATGGTATGTGGTGTGGACAGTCCCCAAGAAATATAGCTCAACTACTTGAAATAGACTATCCAGCAGAAAAGATAAAATGGCATCGTGGCGGAATGCAATACTTGGAAACCTTAGGTTTAACGACTGTTAAGTCTAAATAAGCTTGTTTTTAGATTGCCGTTATCTCTAATTAGCCTGCATATTATTTATGCTTAATAGTTAGGGCTAGGGGTTATTTATACAATAACTGTAAATATATTAAGCTTTTTGACCTGATGATGGTTTTACATATTTAAAAAAGTGCGTAGTTTTACTTGTTCTTAAAGTGTAGATACGCATTATCATTCCAGCTTGTATTGAGTATATTGTTTAGGTAGTTTGTACGTTTATTTTGTGTATTTTAAGAATAGTAAAACAAATAAAAAACTATTCACATATATTTAATTTATAAAAAAAGGGACGAGAAAATGATAAATGCAGCTTTAGAAAGAGATACTAACAATCGCATGTTTGAAAAAGAAGTGCGAAAATTTGGCGAAATAATTAAGGGTAACGCTGACCTTCTAGCAAAGCTGGAAACAACCAGTGACGCAAGTAATTTTATTTCGACATATATAGCCATGGCTGCGCAAGAGGGAATTCATTTTACTGCTGCCGACATGAAAATTGTAGTACAAGAGCAAAAGACTGGCCAAGACTGGCTGATACCTAAAGTTGTATTAATGATGGTGCGTGAGCGCTTCTAAATAAAGTTAAAGGATGATTTATGGATGATATAAAGTCAAGTAGTGGTAACGTTGTTGGTGGTTGGAATGGGCAATCTGCAAAGGAATTACAGGCTGAGATACAACGTATTAAAATTGCCTTAGCTGCAGAAAAATCATCAGATTCATTGGTTTCGAAAGACATGCCACACAGAGATCAAATACATGATGATTTACAAAACTTTAGGGCCTATCATTTATGGGGTTGCGATACGGAAGGGCAATGCCTTGTTGGATCAGGTGCTAATCGTATTGAGAGTATGGATAAAGTACTTGCATTCTCATTGATAGATCATCATTAACTTTTAGTTTAGCAAATGATAGAGAAGCAAAAAGCTGAGAGGTTTTTTGCTTCTTTTAGCGATTAAGATTAATATCTAAATATAAATCGATTATAATTTAGATTACTATTTAGGTACTCGACATGCAGTCACAAGAATTATCATCTCTATTTTTAAAAGTACAGAAAATTGCAAGGGAAGTTGTTGCGCCAACCGTCGATTTCGATTTTGAAAACGTAACATGGCCTGAAGAAGGCATTCGTGCTTTGCAAAAAGAAGGTTTTGGTGGGTTGGTCGTGCCAACCTTATACGGCGGCCTAGGTAGTGGCGTATTAACGTTGGCAAAAGTCTGTGAAATTCTTGGTCAAGAATGTGCATCCACCGCTATTTGCTTTGGTATGCACTGTGTTGGTAGTTCTGTGATCGCTGCTAACCCAACCGAAGCGCAACAAATCGACCTGCTTAAGCCTATATGCGATGGAAATCATATTACAACATTGTCTCTGAGTGAGGCAGGAACTGGTAGTAGTTTTTATTTACCAGAGGCAACGATGAAAGAACTTTCATCAGAAGTGTTTTGCATCAATGGTAGTAAAACATTTGTTACCAATGGAAAGTATGCAGACTCTTATGTTGTTTCTGTTGTTTCAAGTAATGATCAGGAAGAGCTGGGGTTGTTTTCATGTGCTGTAGTGGCTGGGAGTTCTGATGGAATTAAGTGGGGTCCTGAATGGGCTGGTATGGGTATGCGCGGAAACTCCTCTCGCACGATGGAATTGCATAACGTACAAGTGAGCAAAAATAACTTACTTGGTAAGCAGGGTGATCAGATATGGTATATCTTTAATGTTGTAATGCCATACTTTTTGATGGCAATGGCAGGCACTTATATAGGTGTGGCATCAACGGCTATAGAGGAAGCTAAAAACCACTTATCTCGACGTTACCATGCACACACCGGGGCAAGTTTGGCTCAAAACTCTATACTGCAGCATCGGCTTGGCACTCTATGGGCGTCGCTTGAAGCTTCACGGCAGCTTACTTATCATGCTGCTGCTAGCTTTGATTCAGGCGAGCCAGAAGCGCTCATAGCATTAATGTCAGCTAAAGTTCAAGTGGCAGATATGGTAGTGAATATCGTTAACGAATGTATGACCCTGTGTGGTGGTATTGGTTACCGTAAAGATTCTAAATTACACTTATTATTAAGAGATGCGCGTGCAGCTCCATTAATGGCACCAACGACTGATATTATGAGAGTTTGGTTAGGTAGAGCACTGTTAGGGCAACCTTTGCTTTCAGATTAAGGGGTAATTAATGGCGGTAGCAGGAACACCAAACAACGGGATGTTGCAACTATTGGGCGTGTCCCCTGTAATTTCAGATATGCTTTTTGATCAACTTTGGCCTCAACATACCATTTCTAATATTGAAGATAAAGCAAATATCTACACTAGTTATGAGGATGGCAATCAATCTGCAGACACAGTGCTCCTAGGTTTAGATGTCCAGGAGCCTGTCAGTGTTGCGCAACGTTTATTTTTGTACGATAAAAATGTCCCTATTTTCATCTTGAGTGAGACTGCACATTGTGCGCAACTTAAGAGAACATTAATGTTCAGCCCATTTTCAAGTAATCAGATTATTGCTTGGCCAGTATCCGAAGTAGATGAACTGTCGACTGCGATTCGGAATGCAATTCAACGAAGACAGGTTCGAATGCAATATCAAAATACCATTGCACGGTCTCAGATAAACTTTGAAAAGTTACCACTACTACAGCCTGAAGCTGATCATTACTTAGATCAGTTGTTAAACCATGCACCAATCGGGGTGCTGACGGTAGATACTGATAGCAATATCCTCACGGCGAACCACTTAGCTTTAGAAATTCTGGATACTAGTGAGCAGCAAGCGCTAGGGCAGCCTGTCGGCATGTTACTCCCTGTTAGAGAACGTAACAAAGTAAAATTGCTTTTAGAAAGCAGTTTTGACTCATTTAAACGACAAGACCCAAAAGTATTTGAAGTGGAGAGCGAAAAAAGAGGTACTTGTTTTATTGAAGTCATATTAACCCCACTTGCTTATCGAACTGGTCAAAAAGGCGCGATGCTGATTTTACAAGACGTATCCAAAAGAGTTTTGGCGGAGCGTGAGCGGCAGCGAGCGGAAGAAGATCAACGTTTACATTTAAGGGTGTTACGATCATTTTATGAGATTAGCTCAAATTTAGAACTTAGATTGAAAGAAAAGCTACAGTTATTATTAAGATTGGGTAGTGAACAATTCGATATGCCAATTGCGGTACTGTCACGCATTGATGGACAAAAGTATTATGTTCATGATTCAATCAGTAACCACCCAAGTTATACGTCTGGCACTACAAAGAAGCTTAAACATACATTCTGTAATGACACTATTTTAAATAGTGAACCATTAGCCTTTGAAAGTGCAAGTGAAAGTAAACAGTGGAGTAAGCACTATAGCTCCAAGACAGAGAATATAGAGGCCTATATGGGCGTGCGCATCACTGTGGAGGGGGACCTTTACGGAACGCTTTCGTTCGCAAGTGATAAGTCAAGACGAAGGCCATTTAGATTGGCTGATTTAGAGGTTCTTAAACTCATGTCTCAGTGGGTGGGTAGTGAGCTGCAAAGAGAGTTCGTTGGGTCTTATATGAGCAAGCTTTCTAGTGCTTTAGAACAAACTGCAGATTCTGTCATTATTACAGACAGTAATCGCAGTATTGAATATGTAAACCCTTCATTTGAAAGTATGACAGGCTATGCAAGACAAGAGGTGCTTGGTAAAAAAGCATATTTTCTTAGAACTGGTTCCGACAAGCCAGCATTGTATGATGAGTTGTGGCAATCAATTAGTTCAGGCGGCGTTTACCGTGGCATTATTATTAACCGTAAGAAAAACGGTACGGTTTACCACGAACAGAAGACGATTACGCCATTGAAAGATGATCAAGGGAATATTACACATTATATTTCTACAGGGCATGATATTTCTGACTTAGTAAAAGCTGAAGAGCAGGATCGTCTACACAAAGCTGAATTTGCACATGTTGCACGTCTGGGCGTCTTGGGAGAAATGACTTCAGGGTTGGCGCATGAGCTTAATCAGCCGCTATGCGCAATTACAACTTATGCACAAACTTGTGTTCGTATTATCCAAAGTGAAGGTTATAAAATAGAAGATGTTAGTTACGGGCTCAAACAATTAATTAAGCAAGCTGAGCTAGGCGGGGATATTTTTAGGCGACTGCGTGACTTTGCACGGAAGGAAGAGAAACCGCAAACGCCTTTCAACATTCGAGATATTATTTATGAAGTACGGGATTTTACACGTGCAGAATGCTTACAAAACCAAATCAGACTATTAATACAAGTCCCTACCCATTTGCCATTTGTAAGAGTTGACCCTATCCAGATTAAACAAGTATTAATTAACCTAGTGCGCAATAGTATGGATGCTTTACAGGATGTTGAAGAGGATCGGCGACGATTAGTAATTAGTGCTAAGGTTTATAAACAAAAGTTTATTAGTGTCAGTGTCAGTGATACAGGCAATGGCTGTACTGAGGAAGTGGCTCAACGCTTATATGAACCATTCTTTACGACCAAGAAGCTTGGTCTTGGTATCGGGTTGGGTATTAGCCAAACCATTGTTGTTACACATGGTGGAAATCTTTGGTTGGAAAAAAATTCAAGCAACGGTGCTACCTTTAGCTTTACGTTGGACATGTCGCAAGAAAAAGTCATAGGGAATTTAAATGAAAAGTGATTTATATGCCAAGTATACGATCTATATCGTAGATGATAATCCGGCAGTTCGTGATGCAATAAGGTTTCTTGTCAAACAAGTAGGACTTACGCCTAAAATATTTTCTTCTGCACAGGAGTTTTTAGACTACTTTACAATAGAAATGCGAGGCTGTTTAGTGCTAGATATACGTATGCCAGGCATGAGCGGCTTAGACTTACAGGAGCAGTTAATTCTTTTGGGTGCACATATTCCCATTATTATCATCACAGGTCATGGTGATGTGCCAATAACCGTGCGTGCAATGAAATCTGGTGCATTCGAGTTCTTACAAAAGCCGTTTAATGATCAAGTTATGCTAGATACGATTCAGGCGGCCTTGAGCCAATATGATGCTATTTGGGAAGAGGATGACAAGCGAAATGATGCCTCTAAAAGTTTGAAAGTGCTGACTAAGCGAGAGAGAGAAGTGCTCGAATTATTAAAGAATGGAAAGTCGAATAAACTAATAGCAAGAGAGCTATCGCTTTCGGTGCGCACTATTGAAGGTTATAGGGCTAATATTACTGATAAATTAGGCGCTAAATCACTTGGTGTATTGATTGATATGGTGATAAAGTCTGAGTAGATTCATATTTAGTTAAAGTATCATGACTGTTAATTATGAACTGTAATTAATTGATTAATTTAAATACTAGGCTGAGTTACCCTTTTTAATTTAACTCTAAACTTAATAAATTAAATCAAAACCAAGTAGTTTCACGTACTTTCCGTATTTTACCCGTATTTCTTCGGGTATTTGTTAATTTATTTTTATGTAATATTAGTCACACGTTGTAAGGATCAACTTATGTTAGGTGAGACAAGTTAACAGTCTTTACTAGCTAAGTTATTCAAAACAATAGAAACTATAAATTTTATATATTAGGAGTATTTATTATGCGAAGTCTTATATTAGGGCATTTAGTTTATTTGTACACGCCACTGGGAATACTTGCGACTATCGCAGGTATCTTGATGGGGGGCGACTGGGTTTGGATAGGAATTGCAATCTTTGGATTTAATATTGTAGCTGATACATTATCTAGTGGCATTCATCTAAAGGGTGCTGCGGTTAACTCAAATGGAGAGGCTGCAGGAGTCGGGCCAATTCTAAATTCAATGATGTACCTTCAGTTGGTCAGCTTTGTAGCACTGCAGGCAGTTGTTTTGTGGCGTATATACCAGTATGTTGGTGGCGCACCAGTCGAAGCAGCAACCTTTGCTGCATTAGGTCAAACATTTGCTTACGAAAGTGGCATTACAGGCTTAGGTTTAGGCGCTGTAGTTGTAGGTGCTGGTTTACATCAAGGTTTAGGTATTATGTTTGGTCATGAGCTAGCACATACTAAAGGCTTTGGCTTTTTAGTTTCACGCATGATGATGGGTTTATCAGGTTGCGCAGCATTTTGCTACGCTCACGTATATAACCATCACCTAGAGTTAGGCCGTGCATGGTTAGGACCTCAAGATAATGCAATGTTAGATGATGCTGACCCTGCTACTTCCCCACGTGGACGTAGTTTATATGCACATTGGGTTATCTCAACAATTGGACAATCTTACTTTGGTTACAAAACTGAGCAAAGACGTCTAAAACGCATGGGAAAATCATTTTTAAACATTTTTGCTAACCGTTGGATTAAAGGTTACCTGTTAAGTGTACCTACTATTGCTGCTTTTAGTTACGTAGGTTATATGGCTGGTGGTCAAAATGGTGCTTTAATTGGTTTAGGCTGCATGGCTGTGTTGTGGGTTATTTCTACATTTGAGCTAGAAGCACTTAACTACATGGAGCATTATGGTTTGATTCGCGTTAAAAATGAGCCTATAGAGTTCCGTCATTCATGGGATAACGATAATATCTTTAGTGGCTTTGCTTTCATCGAGATTGGTCGTCAAGCAGATCACCATGACCGTGGCGAAACACATTTCTGGGAATTGACTAGTGTTGGTGTTCCTTCAACACCTAATGGTGCACCAAATGCAATGATGGGTTACTACACTGAGTTTGTGGTAGCACTGATTCCACCACTATGGCATGCAATTTACAGAAAGAAACTTGCTATTTGGGACCGTGATTTTGCTAATGAAGAAGAGCGTAAAATTGCTGCAAAAATCAACCGTATGGTTGGGTATGAATGTGACCTATCTAAAGTAGAAGGTAAGAAATTAGAAGTTAGTTACATTTAAGTATAAAAAAACATCAGTCCTTTGGACTGGTGTTTTTTTTTTTGTATTTAGGAGATAGATATGACTACAACAGATGCTTCACTATATGAACGTTTGGGTAAAAGACCTGGTATAGAGCAAATTGCTTCAGATATTTGGGATAACCATATTAGCAACCCCCTTATTAATAACCGATATGCAGCCAGCGATCCAGTTGAAGTAAAACGTTTAGTGACTGAACTATGTTGTGCGGGCTTTGGTGGCCCAGAAAAATACACGGGCATGGATATGATTTCTGCGCATAAAGGAATGAACATCAATGAGGCAGAATTCATAGCCGTATGTGATGATGTACTTAAAGCGTTGGATACGAATAAAACAGGACAGCGAGAAAAGGATGAAGTGCTTTGTATACTTTATTCAATGAAACCAGAAGTCGTCCATCTATAAGTTAGCTGATTAAATTTGTAGGTATTACTAGATACCGTCATAAAACACAATTACCAGGATATTATATTTATATGTTTAGTTTTTTTTCTACAAAAGGACCTTTTAAAGCCAAAGTGGCTTCAGCTGGTAAAGAATTTACAGTTGAAAAAGGTCATAATTTACTCAAAGCGGCTTTAGATAACAATTTAGCTTGGCCTCATAACTGTAGGGTTGGTAGTTGTGGTGAGTGCCGTTGTCGTTTAGTCAGTGGTAAAATTAAACCACTAGCTGACTTTAGTTACGTGCTTAACAAAGAGGAAATTGACTCAGGTATGATATTAGCTTGCCAAACAAGCTTGAAAAGTGATATCGAAATTGAAGTCAAGATGGATACACCGACTATACCCCTGTCGAAACCTGAAACGGTTGATGGGACGATTATAGGAACAAAATCACTTACTCACGACATATTGGAAGTCACCATTCAAGTTAGTAACGAGTTTCCAAATTATGTAGCGGGACAATATGCAGAAATAGTTGTTCCTGGAGTAATTACAAAATCACGTTCATACTCTTTTGCTAAGTCTCCAGATAAAGAGAAAAAAAACCAAGTTACCTTCCATATTAGGAATGTGCCAAAAGGCGAGTTCACAACGTGGCTGAATAGCGAGAGCAGAGAAGCTCAGAAAGTTAACGTATCGGGACCATTTGGTTCATTTTGGCACCGAGAGTCGCCTAAGGAAGTTATATGTATTGCTGGTGGTAGTGGAATGGCACCGATCAAGGCGCTGTTAGAGCATATGATGAGTCAGGGGATGACCCAACAAGTAACTTATCTATTTGGCGCGCGTTCACAAAAAGATTTGTATTGTGTCGAAGAGATGAAGGAAATCGCAGAGCTTGCTAATGGAAAGTTTAAATTCATACCTGTACTATCTCAAGAGCCAGAGGACAGTGATTGGTCAGGTTTGAGAGGGTATGCAGTAAATCATATTGACTTTGCAGAAGATTTTGCGAGTAACACACATGCCTACCTATGTGGTCCACCAGCTATGATTGACGGTGCAATTGCAGTCTTCAACAAAAAAGGTCTATCAAATGACGATATTTTTTACGACAAGTTTCTAGATGCTTCCAGTATGGAAGGTGGCCGCGCTTAATTATGTAAAAGGTATCATGTAATTAAAATATTTTTCTAATAAAAAAACAAATAACTAGTATTAAAACTTAGAGAGGTCTACATGATGAAGAACGAATATTATTCAGAAGAAGTACATGGAAAGCATGAAACATTTGAGTTAGGTAATTTTTTTCTTGAAATGGGTGAGACGCTCAGAAATGCAAAGTTACTTTATAAAACACATGGTAAGTTAAATGCTAACAAAGATAATGTCATATTATTTCCACACATGTGGTCTGGTACATCAAGCTCTATGGAAGGCTTTATCGGTAAAGGTCGCCCATTAGATCCTGAAAAGTACTTCATTATTTTGCCTGGTATGTTGGGGAATGGTATGTCTTCTTCTCCAAGTAATACACCAACACCTCACGACAGAGGGGCATTTCCACATGTGACAATAGGGGATGATGTCGTTGCTCAGCACAAGTTACTTACAGAACATTTTGGGATTACGCAACTTGAGTTGGTTTTGGGTTGGTCTATGGGTGCACAGCAAACATATGAATGGGCAGTTCGCTTTCCTGATATGGTTAAACGCGCAGCACCGATTGCAGGCACTGCTAAAGCAACTCCACATAATGCACTTTGGGTGGCTTCACACGAAGATGCACTAAAATCTGACCCTAACTACAACAATGGCTTTTATAGCGTTGCTAGCGACTGTCAAGTTGGTATTAGGCGCCACTCTCGTTTATGGGGAGTAATGGGTTTGTGCCAAGAGTTTTATCAACAAGAAACCTGGCGCAGTTTAGGCTTTTCTTCATTACAAGACTTTCAAACAGGCTTTTGGGATAATTACTTTTTACCGATGGATCCAAATAACTTGATTTGCATGGGTTGGAAATGGCGTCATGGTGACGTAAGCAAGCATACCAATGGTAACTTAGCTGAAGCTTTAAATAGAATAACAGCTAAAACCTATGTTATTTCTTTTTCTAACGATATGTCGTTCCCGCCAGAGCATAGTCAGGCTGAACAAGCATTTATCGATGATAGTGAGTTTCATGTGGTTGATACCCTATGGGCTCATTTTGGTATGTTCTGTTGTGCTGGAGAAAATGAACAATTGGACCCACTAATCATGAAACTACTATCTTCTTAGTATAGCTTCATTACTATCACGCTATAAATTGCAGTTAGAAATAAAAAAAGCAGACCAAGTTGGTCTGCTTTTTTTAACTGGCTACAAAACGATCGCTATAGCCAATAACTGATTATTAGCTCTCAACACTAAAGGCTTTTGAAGGGCAGGCTTCTACAGCCTTGAGTACGTCAGCCACGCTTGCATTTTCAGGTTGAATAACAAATTGCCCATTTTCAATTTTGAATACTTCAGGTAATGCTGCTACGCATTTTCCAGCATGGCTACACTTTTCACTGTCCCAGTTTACTTTCATGCAGTTCTCCTTTATAGATATAATATATTTTAACGTCTAATTATTATGCACTTGTACAAACCTATTAAGTATACGTAAAACTACTTAAAATAATTGTTAATGGTTTGTTTTACAAAAATGAAGATCTTGCTAACCACTCACGGCCTTTAAGCATAAAGTTCCAATAAACCCAAGGTAGTAACGTTGCTTTAAGAAACCATGCAGATCTTCTTGGAACCGTAGAGTCTAGTGGGAATGTAGGTAGTAATTTCCCGCCATAGCCGAACTCAGCTAAAATCACTTTACCTTTTTCAACTGTTAGTGGACATGATCCATACCCATCATATTCTGACAGTAGTGGTACGCCAGCCCGAAGTGAAAGTAAATTCTCAGCGACGACGACGACTTGCTTACGTGCTGCTGCAGCTGTTTTAGCATTTGGAGTGCCGCAAATGTCACCAACAGCAAATACATTTGGAAACCTTGGGTGTTGTAAAGTGTGATGATTAACTTCACACCAGCCACCAGCATCAGCCAAAGGACTGGTGCTTACAATATCAGGTGAAACTTGAGGGGGTACAACGTGGATTATATCGAAAGATTTTTCCACTTGAGTTGTATTTCCATCCGCATCTTGAATGTCAAACCAAGCAATTTTTTTATCGCCATCTATCTTAACTAAGTTAGAGGTGAAGATCAGTTTAGCGCGGTATTTGTTTACATACTTCATCAAAGGCTCTACGTAGGCCTTTACGCCAAACAATCCTGGTGTTGCTAGGTTGAATTCGATATCCATATGGTTTAAATTACCTTTTTTAAGCCAATGGTCACATGATAGATACATGGCTTTTTGTGGTGCGCCTGCGCATTTAATTGGCATTGCTGGCTGTGTGAAAAGTACTTTTCCACTGGTGATACTGGATACTAGATCCCATGTATAAGGTGCTAAATCATAGCGATAGTTTGAAGTAACTCCATTCTTACCTAGCGTATCGGACAAGCCTTCTATTTTTTCCCAAGCTAGTCTTAATCCTGGACTAACTATTAGTTGTTCATAATGAATTGTATTTCCATTAGACAGTGTTACTTGATTCTCTTCTGGATCTATTTTTTCGGCACTTGCCTTAATCCATGTTGCTCGGCTTGGCATTACTGATGCCATTGGCCGTACGGTGTCTTTTGCTTTATATGCGCCACCGCCAACCAATGTCCATGCTGGTTGGTAATAATGCTGTTCATTGGGTTCTATAATGGCTATATTTATCTTTGGCTGGCGCTTTATAATGCTCGCTGCAGCTGCTATTCCAGCAGAGCCGCCTCCTATAATTAGTACTTCACATTCTGTTTTTAAATTTGTGTTGGCCATTAGCTTTTCCTCTAACTAAATTAATAATTATTATGATTGCCTCGTATTAGAGTAAACCTAACATAAACATATTGATAAATGGGTGGCTATTTGGAGGAGGGTGTAGCCAACACTTTGTCTAATTCTTTTTCATTACATTTCATCAATATTTGTACAATGACGACATTAAATTCAATCATGAATATCTACTACCGCAAACATTAAACTTGCCTACGATTTTAATATATTTTATTCTTGCAATATCGATAGTGTGTTAAGTCACTTTTTCATTACTATAAACGTTTGATTAAGTTTACATATACGTATTAATACGCTTTGTTAGCATGACGATTTCAAATAACCTTAAAACCAGTGAGCAGATTTAAAAGAAGTGCTATCTGAATTCGCTGTTAACCACTCATAGCCATAAATATACAGTTTCAATATGTCATTTACAAACACAGCAAATTCAATAAAAAATACATTAAAAGAAATAGCGCCAAGCTGGATGCTTCATTATGAGCAAGGCTGGCTTTATGGGGATTTTGTCGCGGGTATCATTGTTACCATCATGCTGATTCCTCAAAGCCTTGCTTACGCTTTAATAGCAGGCCTTCCTCCGGAAGTGGGCTTGTATGCGAGCATTTTACCTCTAGTTGCATATGCACTATTTGGTTCCAGTATGACCTTAGCTGTGGGGCCGGTTGCCGTAGCTTCATTAATGACAGCTAGTGCATTAGTGCCTATAGCTGTTGCTGGCTCTGAACTATATATCACGCTCGCAGTTCAATTAGCATTTTTGTCTGGAGTGCTCTATTTGATACTTGGTTTTTTACGCTTTGGTTTTTTAGCGCACTTGTTAAGCCACCCCGTTGTCAGCGGGTTTATAACAGGCTCAGCCATATTGATAGCAATAGGACAACTCAAACATATTCTAGGTGTAAAGATCGCACATTTAAATGTTATTGAAACTGCTATCGCTCTTTGGAATGCAGTACCAGAAACCAATATAGCGACGTTAACTATTGGGGTAAGCACTATTGTTTTTTTATATTTCGCTAAATCACTATTGCCCTACTTTTTATGTCAATTAGGCTTTCAAAAAAAACAAGCAGAAATGATTAGTAAATTAGCGCCAATGTTAGTGGTAATTACGTCGATTTTTTTAGTCACAAAACTAAACTTGCACGTTAATAATGGTGTAAATATCGTGGGTTTTGTGCCGAGTGGAATTCCTGATATTCGTTATTCCCTGCCTAGCTGGTCTATGTTTCAATCCCTCTGGTTACCAGCCTTACTGATTAGTGTTGTTGGTTTTGTAGAAAGTGTTTCCGTTGGGCAGTCCTTAGCGATAAAAAGACAGCAAAAAATCAATTTAAATCGAGAGCTATTTGGATTAGGTGCAGCAAATGTAGCCAGTGCATTTTCTGGCGGATATCCAGTTACTGGTGGCTTTTCCCGTTCAGTTGTTAATTTTAGTGCGGGGGCAAATACCCCTTTAGCTGGCGTGATTTCTGCAGCATTAATGATGCTTGTTCTTCTAGCCTTTACTGGTAGCTTTTCAAACCTGCCCCAAGCAGTTTTGTCCGGCACTATTATTGTCGCTGTTCTCGGGCTGGCTGATTTTTCAATATTGAAAGATACCTGGAAATTCGACAAAGCAGATTCGGTAGCATTTATTCTTACTTTCCTCGGACTTATTGCACTGGGGGTTGAGGAAGGCATTTTGATCGGTGTTGTATTTTCGCTAGGGTCATACTTTTGGCGCGCAAGTCATCCGCATATTGCAGTTGTTGGTAGGATTTCTGGTACCGAACATTTTAGAAATGTAGAAAGACATCAAGTAGAAACTGATTCTAAAGTGCTTACTCTTCGAGTAGACGAAAGTTTGTTTTTCGGCAATGTACAGGGTGTAGAAGATATTATTCATTCAAAAATTGCTAGCAATCCCATGCTGACTGATGTGTTGTTAATAATGTCAGCCGTTAATCGAATTGACTCCACTGCGCTAATGGTGTTGAACGACATTAACCGTTCATTGAAGCACACCCACAAAAGGCTGCACCTTGCTGAGGTTAAAGGACCAGTTCTAGATACCTTAAAACATACAGTTTTTTTTAAAACGCTTACTGGGAAATGCTTTCTAAGTGGGCATGAAGCATATAACGAGTTAACTTGAATGTTGACTTGTAAAACTAAAGTGAAAGGTAAGACTCAACATGGCTGAAATACACGTGATAGCTGAGACTAAAAAACCCATTGTAAAATCATTTTTTGATAAGGGGACCTCTACGATTACTCATGTTATCTATGAGGGGGCTGAAAGTGAATGTGCGATTGTAGACTCAGTTATGGATTTTGACCCTAAGTCTGGCAGGCTAACGACTCAGTCTGCAGACCGGGTAATTGATTTCGTGCGAAATAATGGCTTAAAAGCACAGTGGTTGCTAGAAACTCATGCGCATGCTGATCATATATCTGCAGCCCCTTATTTGCGTGAGCAGTTAGGAGGGTTGATTGCTATTGGAGAGGGGATAAAAAAAGTACAAAAGGTATTTAAAAAAGTGTTTAACTTAGAAGCGCGGTCTAATGCAGACGGTGAGCAATTTGATTATCTATTTTCTGAGGATGAGATATTTTATATCGGTAACCTTAGAGTAAAAGCGATGCATGTGCCAGGACACACGCCAGCTGACGTGGCCTATGCTGTTGAGGACACGATGATTTTTGTTGGCGATACTTTGTTTATGCCAGATGTTGGCACTGCAAGGTGTGACTTCCCTGGAGGGGATGCGCACATTCTTTACCAGTCCGTACAAAAGCTGTTCAGCTTACCCCCAGAAACACGTTTATTTTTATGCCATGATTATCCACCTGACGGTCGAGAACCAATTTGGGAAACTACCGTGGGCGAAGAACGTCAAAATAACATACAAATTAATGAAACTATTAGCGAAGCAAAGTTTGTTAAGAGGAGATTGGCAAGGGATGCAACTTTGGCCATGCCAGCGTTAATACTGCCCTCAATTCAAATAAATATTCAAGCAGGTGAGCTACCTAAGGCGGAAGGTAATGGCACGCAATATTTAAAGATACCGATAAATGCGTTTTAGTATAAATCATGTGCCGTACATTTTGGATTCACCCCTCCTTTTTTAACTCTTGGCAGAGTAGATGCTATAGGAAAAATAAATACAATAACTAATTGTTATTATTAGATTAAGCAATATAAAAACATGATTGAATCCCACCTGCTTAAATGGCTATATAGTTAGGGTTCATTTTAAATTCTAAATAGGTAGTTTTACGCTAGAACTTAGTTGTCATAACCGTTAATCTTTGGAAGTTAATTTTTAATAACTTTTATAAGGTAAAGATGATGAGCAACGATAAATCTTACGAAGCTAGCTGTTTTTGCGGAGATGTGCAGTTAAAAATTAGTGGCGAACCAGCAGGTATGGGTTACTGCCATTGTGAGTCTTGCCGCACTTGGTCTGCAGGGCCAGTAAATGCTTTTACGCTATGGAAGCCTGAAGCGGTTGAGGTGACAAAAGGTAGTGAGAAAATTGGCACTTACAATAAGACATCCAGAAGCGCACGCAAATGGTGCAAAACATGCGGAGGCCATATCTTTACAGATCACCCGGAACTAGGTGGAGGTCTGGTTGATGTATATGCCGCGGTCATTAAGGATTTTACTTTCAAACCAGGTGTTCATGTGTTCTATGAAGAGTCAGAGCTGTGTATTAAAGATGGGCTACCTAAAATGAAAGATTTGCCAGCAGAAATGGGCGGCTCTGGTGTTACATTGGATGAGTAATACATTGCTACTATGGAAGTAATACAGAAAACACTAGGTGTATTTGTTTTTTGTTGTATCAGAGGGCTGACATTGATATCGAAAAGAACTGAATTGGGAAGTTGGAAATTTTTTTATGGCAGATAAGATTAAGAAAGTTGGACGCGTTTTACCTGCGCCTGAAAATTTTTTGGATGCAGAGTTGACGCATGAAATTACAACAAACGGCCTTAACAAAGAGAGGCGTGGTTTTTTATTAAATAGTTTCTTGACAGCAAGTGCTGCATTAATGGGCGGTTCAGCAATAGCAGCAGGTAAGCCAAGTGGTGACCCTAACATATTGTCCTTACCTTCTCACTCAACAACGCTTGGAAAGCCTGTGGCAGCTAATCCGTATGGCGTTCCTTCAAAATTCGAAACGAACTTATTACGTAGAGAGTCACCAGGCTTAACTAGAGTTTCTGCAGCTTCAGTTTCATTTGCACCATTACAAGGTTTGTTTGGCATTATTACCCCGAGTGGATTGCATTTTGAACGACACCATCAAGGCTGGCATGATATTGACCCAAGTCAGCATCGATTTATGATTAATGGCTTAGTTAAAAGTCCAAAAGTGTATACGATGGACGACTTGATGCGACTACCGTCTGTGTCACGTATGCATTTTATTGAATGTGGTGCTAATACAGCAATGGAATGGGGTAATGTTGCGGTACCTACTGTTCAATATACACACGGGATGTTGAGCTGCAGCGAGTTTACGGGCGTGCCATTATCGGTATTGCTAGAGGACTGCGGTTACGATAAGAAAAAAGCGCGATTTGTTCTTGCCGAGGGTAGTGATGGCTCCAGTATGACACGAACAATTTCGATTGATCAGGCGCTGGACGATGTCATCGTTGCTTGGGCAATGAATGGTGAAATGCTTAGACCAGAAAACGGTTACCCTTTACGGTTAGTCGTCCCTGGCGTACAGGGCGTTTCTTCGGTTAAATGGCTACGACGAATAGAGGTCGGTGATAAGCCTTATGCAACAAAGGATGAAGCAGTTCATTATATTGATCTGATGCCTGATGGGCAGTATCGTCAATATACCTCAGTACAAGAGTGTAAGTCAGTGATTACCTCTCCATCAGCAGGACAGGTGCTGATAGGCAAGGGGTTTTATAACATTACTGGTTTAGCTTGGTCTGGTCGCGGTAAAGTAAAGCGTGTCGATGTATCGGTGGATGGTGGCAAAAATTGGAAAACAGCGCGTCTCGAATCGCCAGTGCTACCTAAGTGTTCTACACGTTTTAACATTGATTGGGTATGGGATGGCTCGCCAACAATATTGCAATCAAGAGCAGTTGATGAAACTGGCTATGTACAACCAAAAATAAACGAACTAAGAGAAGTTCGGGGCACGCGATCTGTATATCACAACAATGCTATCCAGTCATGGAAGTTAGCAGCATCTGGAGAGTTATCTAATGTCCAAACGTATTAACTTTTTTGTTGCGGCAGTTGTATTAATTGCATCTAGCGCCTATGCAGCGCCTTATACCAATATCGGAAGACCTGCTACAGCAGAAGAAGTCGCTGCTTGGGATATTGACGTACGTCCTGATTTTAAAGGATTACCTTCAGGCTCAGGTAGTGTTAAGAAGGGTGAAGAGGTATGGGAAGCCAAATGTGTTTCTTGCCATGGCACTTTCGGTGAATCCAATGAGGTTTTTACACCGATCATCGGTGGCACAACTGATAAGGATATGGCCTCCGGCCGTGTAGCTGGTTTAGTGGGGAGTGGTCAGCCACAAAAAACGACGATAATGAAAGTAGCAACAGTATCTACTTTGTGGGATTACATTCACCGTGCTATGCCCTGGACGACGCCAAAGTCGCTTAGTCATGATGAGGTATTTGCAGTGACAGCTTATATACTTAACCTTGCGATGATTATTCCTGACGATTTTATACTGACTGATAAGAATATTGCAGAAGTGCAAAAGCTAATGCCAAATCGAAATGGCATGACACTCGAGCATGGTTTGCGAACTGTTAAAGGTAAGCCGGATGTGAAAAGTAAGCTTTGTATGACAGGTTGTAAAACTCTTAATAAAATAACCTCTTCATACCCAGACTCGGCTAGAAGGTCGCACGGCAATATACAACTGCAGAACCGTACGTTCGGTGCCGTACGTGGCATTGATACGACGCAGCCACCAGCAAAAACACTAAAAGAATCCGTTGCTAGATACGAGCAGGTTGCGCCAAGAAAGCTAGCTGAAAAAGGTTCAACTGAGGCGACTATGTTAAGTCTGGCTAAGAAAAGCAACTGCCTAAGCTGTCATGGGGTTAAAAATAAAATAGTTGGGCCAGGGTTTAATGCGGTGGCAGAGAAATATAAGACTGACAAAAATGCAAACATAACCTTGGCTAACAAGGTTAAAAAAGGAACAAGCGGCACCTGGGGTGATATTCCGATGCCACCACAAGCTGAACTAAGTGATACTGATGCTAAAGCACTGGTAAATTGGATTTTGAAAGGGAACTGAAAATGATGAAGATTGTAAGTAAAAGTGAAGAGGCTGTATTGAATGTAAACAGAACCAAAAGAGATTTTTTGCGCTTGAGTGCGGTGTTCGGTTTGGCTGCTTTTGCTGGACTCTATAAGACAGGTAATGCCGTTGCTGCCGAGTGGAAACAAGCAAGCTTTGGTGCTAAGACCTTAGAAGGCACGCTGAAAGAGATTGGTGTGGATGACTATACAATGTCTAGTGATGTTGCAGTTGTCAGTGCTGAAATTGCGGAGAATGGCGCAGTCGTGCCAGTTAGAGTAAAAAGTGCTATCCAAAATACTGAGTACATTGCGGTACTAGTCGAAAAGAACCCTAATCCGTTAGCAGCTGCCTTCAGCATTCCAGAGGGAACTAATGCTAACTTTAAAACACGAATTAAAATGGGAGAGACTTCAAATATTTTAGCCCTAGTAAAAGCTGATGGTAAGTGGTTTGCTGCAAGAAAGGAAATTAAAGTCACACTCGGTGGTTGCGGCGGTTAAGTCCTTAAATATTAAATTAAATTAGATCAGAAAATAGGAGAAGTTTATGGGCAAACCAATGCGCATACGTGCAAAATTAAAAGGTGATGAAGTAGAGGCGAAAATTTTGGTTCAGCACGTCATGGAAACAGGTTTACGTAAAGGTGATGATGGAGGAAAGATTCCAGCACACTTTATTAAAACATTAATTGTTAAATATAATGACAAGGTGGTTTTAGAATCAGTTATGGGAATTGCTGTCTCAAAAGATCCATTTCTATCCTTTTCTTTCAAGGGTGGTGCTAAAGGTGGAAAACTGAGTGTTACTT
>Ga0209710_1000881_pt1 | contig 25039 bp, 24 predicted proteins | sample ArcticOcean_MG_C_5_FD_187436 | JGI IMG/M metagenome (GOLD analysis project Ga0209710, IMG submission 187436) | Marine microbial communities from western Arctic Ocean - ArcticOcean_MG_CB4_138 (SPAdes) (version 2) | ecosystem: Environmental > Aquatic > Marine > Oceanic | place: Arctic Ocean...
GTACGGCAGCAAGTGTGAGAATTGAACTTGATAACTGGAAAGGAGCTCGTTTTACTGATTTTTTTAATATGCTTAAAGTTGATGGAAAATGGCAAGTGATGAACAAGGTTTTTTACTTACACCCATAAAAGCGTTCTTATGAAAAAATTATTCCTATTCTTTTTTTAATACCTAAAGGAAAATTATGTATAAGTTGTTAGTAGCATTAGCACTTGTTTTAACAATCTTAGCTGTTATACCATGGCTGATAGAAACTTAATCCAAACTCTATGAATATAAAAAAAATTCTAGCGTTGTTTTTTTGGGCTTTAATTGGTCTTGCAATTAATACTCAATTTGACTCAAGAACGGTAATTGGAAGTGTAATGGGTAGTGCTTTTATCTTTATATGGCTTGGAGCACTAGTTATTGGAATTTTTGCTTGGATTAAGTTAAATAAAAAATAAATATGTGAAAAAACTACTCCTGTTTTTATTCTTAAAACCTAGTTTGGAAACTACAGGAAAAATTTTTACATCAAAAATCTAAGCTTAATCATTGTAAAAATAAAAGTAAAAATAAAAACAAATAAATTTCTTTTTGTTTTTCCAAACATACGTTTTTTGAAAAAGAAAGGTACTTCTTTAATTCTTATGTTTGGCTGATTTTGAAAAACTTTATAAATTAACTCCTCAACAATATCAAAATTTTTCGCCTTTAATTTTAAAGGCTTAATATGAATCGCTCGATAAATTTTGAAACTATTAGAAATATCTTTGCATGGTATAGATAAGATAGAAGCATAGGTCCAATTAAGAATTCTACTCATTAAAATTAATGGAAAACTATTTTCTGTTTTTCCATTAACAACGTATCTTGAAGCTACAACAATATCATATTCATACCTAAATTTTAATAATTTTGGTATGAATTCTGGCGCATGTGATCCATCAGCATCCATAAATAAAATATACTGCCCACAGGCATCTTTAATTCCGGTTTTGATGGCTGAGCCGTATGAATTATCACCCTTACGATTTAAGTATTTTATTTTAAATTTGTGACACAAAGCTTCTGTTTTATCTAAGGGTTGGATAGTATCCAAAATCAAAATTTCATATGATAATTTAGTTAATTTAATCGTTCGAATAAGTCTTGGTAAAAGATGAACTAAGTTTTCCTCTTCGCAGTAAGCTGGAATAACAATACTTATGTTTTTATTTTTATTCGCCACAAGTGGCTACCCATTGAATCATTTCCTTAATACCCTGTTCCTTATTAACTAATGGTTCCCAATTGAAAGTTTTTTGAGCCTTTGCAATATTTGCTACAAAAAATTTCTGATCATTTGTCCTCCATGGAAGCCGATCAAAGTCTAGCTGAATATTTAATTCATCTTCTAAAGTTTGAAAAAGCTCTAATAAAGACAAACTATTTTTTATACCCCCACCAATATTGAAGGCTTGTCCTGCACATAAACTTCCTTTATCTACAGCCTTGAAATAACAATTAATTAAATCACTTGAAAATAAAACATCTCTAACTTGCTTACCATTCCCTGAAATAGTAAATGGTTTTGTGAGCTTTCCTTGTTTTTTTAGAAGTGCTTGGATTACAAACCAACCAATCCAACCTTGGTCGGAAGTGCTAAATTGCCTAAATCCAAAAATAGAAGAATGCCTAAATACAATAGTATTAAGCCCAAAATTTCTATGATAATCTAACATATATTGATCAGCTGAACCTTTTGAGCAGCCATAGGGAGATCTAAAATCTAAGGGAACATTCTCATCAAAACCATCAATAAAGTCACTAGATTTATATCGTGTCGCAGTTTCCTCGTAACGGAGACCTTCAAGATCTCCATACACCTTATTTGTTGACGAGTAGACAATAATGGCAGAAGAGCTAGACTTACGAAGACTTTCTAATAGATTAATAGTCCCTAATACGTTAATTTCAAAATCATGTCTCGGCTCTTTTAGTGATGTTGTCATAGCAACCTGACCTGCTAAATGAAATATAACTCCAGGATTTGATTGCAATAGGGCCTTATCAATATCGTTAGACTCTCGAATATCAGCTTGAATAAAATTGAAATCACCTAAATTTTTTAACCAAATTAGATTTTCAGATGAACCCAATTTCGACAAATTATCAAAAACTGTGAGCTGATGGCCACGTCTCAATACTTCGCTTGCTAAATTAGAGCCAAGAAATCCACAACCACCTGTAATGAAAAAATGCATACCTATTACCTTCTTAAAGATTTTTCAAATTCTATAGTTTTTAATAAGCCAGATTTTAGAGTATGTTGGGGTTTCCAACCCAATTCGAGTAATTTAGAAATATCAACTGATGATGCCATGACTTCATTTAAGCGATAGAGAATAGCACCAAAATTAAGATTTGTAACTTTACATTCAGATAGCTCTTTAATTAACTCAACTAAAGATTTAATTTTAACATTGGACCCACTCCCAACTTCAAATTCATAGAATCCTTTTTTATTACTAGAAATATTTTTAATTATAAATATAAAAGCATTTGCAACGTCATCTATGAAAATAAAATCTCTTTTTTGCTCTCCCGCAGTTAAATTTATTTCGTCAGAATTATTAAGCATTTCTTTTAATATCATGGTCACGAACTTAGAAGTATCGTCTCCGGGTCCGTAAAAATGTTCGAGTGCAATATTTACACAGATTAAATTATTTGAATATGACTCAAGCCAAGAAAGAAATTGTTTTTTTGAGAGGCTATAATGATTTATGCGCTTATCTAAAATGGTATCAGTATTGATAAAGCTTTTAACATTAGAATTTGATGCGGCATAAAGTATTTTTAAGGGCAATAATAAATTTGCTTCAATAGTATCAATAGGGTTTTTCTCAAGACGCCCATAATTAGTAGCACAATGCAGTATGCAATCAATTTGATGGGCTTTAAAATATTCAATAAAATTAATGCCCTCAAGCTCGACAAGACTTATTTTGTTTAAGCTATCGTTAAGTCGAAATAGATTTGAAGATTCTCTTTTTAAACAATGAACCTCATACCCCGTTGCGACTAATAACTTAACGATTGAAGACCCTAAGAATCCAGTTGAACCGGTAACAAATATTTTTTTCATAAAACTAGTTTACCCCATTATTTGCATGGTATCCGTACGTTAATTTTATTATTATTGTTGTAAAATAATTCAACTTTAAATGCAGCACATGCATCTATATAATTATTTTCTGGCACTAAAATAGAAAATTTCTGATTAACTTTATACTCTAGCTGATTCAATCTTTCATCAGTATTAATAAATTTTTTATGTTCAGCATCAAGAATTCCAATATTATTAAGCCCTTGAATAGGAAGTGTAGTTGAGCTTCCAGCATAATTACCGTCAATAATGACATGAAGCATAATATTTTGAACTGTAATTGGTGTTGATAAATTAAAATCTATCTTTACAAATTTACTATTTTTAGAGAAATTCTCAATTGCATTAAAATTCTTAACAGTATTGTTACAATCTAACGTATTATTCGGACAAAATTTCGAATATGATGCTGTAGCATTTATACTTGATAGGCTCTCTGGTTTATATTTTTTTGGTATAAACATCCTCCAATCACCAACCCAATCATCAAGATAGTAATGCTCAGCAAATATTTTCATAATTTCGATACGTCTTGGATCAGGACTATTGCCAGTTTTGTAAATATTGCCGGAGATAAAAACTTTGTGAAGCATATTATTCGTTAATGAGTTCATTAATGTATTCCAATCAGCTTGAGTTCTATTTACAACGGAGCCTGGAGAGGTGAATGGCGAAGAAGTTTTTGTTTCAAGATGGATAATAGCATCAAGGTCTGAGATTATGACAACCTGATCATTAGGGCTGGCATTGAAGTTGACTAATGCAACACCATCAGAGGCTAATTGATTAGTTAATTTGTTATTGATAATATCTGGAATTCTACTACTTAGTACATTGATTATTTTTTTAGGTTGAAGTGTTTGAAGTAAGGTAAGCACTAAAATAAAAGATATCATCATCACAATTAATAAGTTTTTAACTTTAAATAAATCAGCTCTATTATTTTTGCCAACAAGCTTGTCAAGAAAAATTGCAAGTAAGATGAGTGATGGATACAAAGTTCCTAATAGATTAAAATCATGCGATCTATTCAAATAATACGTTGAAATTCCTAACCCAAAAATAGCAACAAAAAATGTAATTTTGTCTACCGCATCTCTTTTCCCTAATAAGATAGAATTAAATCCAATATAGATCCCATACAAATATACTAAAAAAATTAGATTCCAAGCATTAAAAAGTGACATTGGCAGACTGAAGTAATAAGCTGAGCTAAACATAATAGGTAATTGTAGGAATAAACCCCAATCTGGAAAACTACCTGATCGGGAATAAATAAAGCTTGAGAATAGAAAAATTGTTAAGCATAGAATCAATAAAGAAATAAATGTGTGTTTAATAAAATCTTTGGCAAAACCTGTTACGTTATTGCCTATTAATCTTTCATATAAAATATAGATATAAAAAGATAAAAAGCAGATAACACCACTATCAAAATTCCACAATATTGAAAGAGAGGAGGCAAAAGTAATTAGTAAGTATAAGTTTCTTTTAGGAGTTAAAATATAAGTAAATACTGAGTATAAAATTAATGCAGGAAATATAAGTCTGATTGGTTTATACGCATAATAAAGATCAAATTTATAAAGCCCAATAAAAAAAGTAATGTAACTAAAATAAATTATTGCAACAAATGCTAAGAAAGTAATAAGGTTATTATTAATAATTTTACGTAAACTCATGAATATTAGTGAGTAACTTATTGTAGTTAATGCAGACATAGTTAGCGAGAAGCTTATAATATTGACATTAATTAATTTAAAAATTGGGTACAAAAAATGTGGGTAAAGGCCATATTGAGTTGTAAGGCCAACTAATAGAGTTTTTCCTTGCTGCACCTGAGATATTGAGTATAGAACTGAATTTAAATGATCATAAGCACCTATATAATTATCTCTATTACATATGGATAAAAGAAATAAACTTAGCAAAATAATAATTATCAATGAATATAAAATAATATTTACAAATTTACTATATTTTCTTGGAATGTCTTTAATAATAAAATATGTAATTAATGGGGAAATAACTATGGCCACTACAAACCTTATGTCACTTGTGATTATTTTAAAATAAATTCGTATTTCTTGGTTAATATCATTAGGACCGCCAATTTTAAATGCAAAGTAACATAAAATTCCTAGAAGAGAAAAGCATAAGGCCAAATTAAAAAAATACATATAATCAGTTATTGAAACTCGACTCAATAATTTTGAAGAAAATATTTTGATACTACAAATTATTAGGAGTGGCATTAAGATAAGTGATGTCAGGCTTTGTAATCGCTCAATTGGCTCTGGTGAAATACGAAAATAGTAGAGTGGGGATATTATTTTTTCCGCTTCAATTCTTAAAGCTTCGCTATTATCTGGATAAAATAAGTAAATTAATAAATTTACAGAAATTAAAATAGCAATTGTAAATAATATGCTACAGCTTGATAAAAAAAATTCTGCTTTATGACTTATTGTAGGTTTAAAAAAATTCTGAAGAAAAATTTTTAAGTAAGCTATTAAATTTCCTAATGTTAGCAATCTATAATCCTAATTCGTTATACATATTTTTAAAAGGTAAAGTTATAACTTTAGCCCAGAAATCTAAAACTTCCTTAGCATGACCTACATTTTTCATTACTAAATTGACGATAAATAAATTGTAATTAGCCATTACTTTAGTGTTTAGCAATTCTTCTAAACCAGAATAATATGTATTCACTTTATTGTGTTTTTTCATAAGACCAGTTTACCCCATGGTAATTAATTGAACTTAATAACGTTGCTTTTAAAATTTTTTTAATCTATAAATTGTTGCTGATTTCCATCCATATTCTATTTTAGGATTTACAGGTACGACTTCGACTTTTTCATAAAGATTAATTTTATCAATAATTACTGACATTGCAGCGTCGCCTTGATTCCAATCTGTAGTGAGTATTATTGTAGGACGATGTTTTTCTATAATTTTTATAAGCTTATCCTCATCAAAATTTAATTTGATAAATAAATATCTTAACGATGAGAATTCAAAAGTTGGTGGATTCATTTCGGTAAGTGGATATAGCACTTGCATCATTCCGCTTACAGCTAATGTTGATTCTTCTCTTGAGAGACTATAAATCTTAGCCGCTATTGTTAAATATTGGTTTCTTTCAATTAGGTGAGGGTGACGGAATGAATCGTAATTATCAACAGCCGCAATTACACCCGGCAATGAGATTAACTGTTTTTTTATAACTTTATTATTTACTGACGGTATTGTTACCAATAAACTCATTAATCCAATTACTATCAAGGCTGATCTTTTTATTCGTTTAGATTCTTGATCACTTAAATATTTCCACCCCATAGCACCAAGTCCTGCAAGGCCTATAAGACAATTAGCATAATGATAGTGAAAACCTATTTTTAATATTGGCTCTATAAGTGGAAGTAATGCTACTAAAATCCAAAAGCAAAAGCGATTTGTATTCACTGATTTTTTATCACCAAAATTCATTTTGATAAAATAAAAAATTGAAGCTATAGATATGATGCAAACAAACCAACCAGTTTGTATTAAATGAAGTATTCCAGCTTTAACAGTTAGCCCAATATTTGGAAAATCTTTGTAAAGACCTGCATAGAGCGTATAAGAGTCGATTAAATTTTGTAAGTCCCATCCTCTGAACATCAACATAAAAATAAGTACACTAAAGCCAACCACTGCTGAGCCAATTAAGTATTTAACAAGAGCATGTCCGCCATAAGCCACATATATTGCTATTCCAGCTAGCACTGAGAAAGGTAGGAAGGTTTCTCTTAGCAATACCCCCATTGAGATCAGCGCACCTATTAGGTAAAAAGAAAAATTACCTTCTTTTGAATACTTTTGCCAAAGTATCAGCGCACCAAATAGTGCTAGATATGAGGCCCAAATAGAATTTCTAAATCCATAGAATACATAGGTAAAATCATGCAATACAATCAAAAGAGGGGTTATTAAAATTACTGTGAAAAGTTTACTTCCACTCTCTTTTAAAATGACATTAAATAGAACGATAGACGCGGCAATTGCAATAATGCCATCAATAATTCTCAAAAGTATGATGTGATTTACTTCCAGACCATAAACCCATGAAATCATAAATTGATATAAAAATAGCCTTGAATCTTTAATAACAATATCTTGGGTGACTGCATTATAGAGCCATTGACTTATGAATGTATAGAATCCACCATCTGATGAGGGGGCCCCTCCAATGACTTGCAATCTCAAGAAACCAGTAGTGAGGATTGCTATTACTAATGCAATGAAATTAGAACTTGATAGTAGTTTTTTCAAAAAAGTAGCTTACCTCTGGTCAATATTTTTTATTGGCATCACTACCTTACTTTTCCGATACCTTAGTTTCCTATTTTATACTTATTGTATTTTCAGTTGTGGAAATATTTTTTAATGTTGGGTCTTCTTTATGAACTGCCAATGAATTCATCCCCATTGAAAATATCTCATACCCTAAAGCCGATAGATTTTTATGTATTACATCTGGATTTGACTTTAAAACCTCAATAAACAATATTGGCTTTGATTTATCTATAGTAACTTTTGCCCCTTCAAGCACTGCTTCTTCCATCCCTTCCACATCTATTTTAATGAAATCTACCCTTTCTAAAGCAAGTGAATCTATTGTTTTTAAATCGACATTAGTTGTTTTGTTGTAATCAATTTTTTGACCGATACTCTCATTGTTAGCTCTCTCTTCTAAGTCCAGAGATCCATAAGATGATGGTATTAAATAATTTGGTTCGGGAATTGCCATTGTGCCTACCTTATTTCCAACTGCAGCATGAAATGCATCAATATTCAAACAATTATTAAGCACAATATTTCCAGCAAGAGCATAAAATAATTTTGCTTGAGCTTCAAAGGAGATAACTCTTCCCCATCCAGTCATAAACCTTGCCCATTCAACAGATAGCACACCAATGTTAGCGCCACAATCAATCACCAACAAACCATCGCCGTAATGCCTTCTTCTGGCAGCAAGTAAGCCTATTGTAAAATCAACCTCTGCTTGCTCATAACTACCAGTCTCTAGTAGTTGATGGCCAACACCATTGCGCACATTTTGACCAGCATACTCATAATCCCTATAATCATTTTTGTGCACGATCATCATGCCGTGATTAGTTGAGACCAAAACAAATTTGATGGGTTTTCTAATGCTTCTCAATCAAAATACCTCTTTTAAAAAATTTTATTAAATAATTACTTAATGTACCATTTTTTTATTTTGTTAGCTTGGTGAAATTTAGAAGAGTAAAAGTAAAACGACTACTTAAAAAATGGGGTGGCTGATGGGGCTCGAACCCACGACAACTGGAATCACAATCCAGGACTCTACCAACTGAGCTACAGCCACCATATAAATTGGCCTGCCCGACAGGAATCGAACCTGTAACCCCCAGTTTAGAAAACTGGTGCTCTATCCGGTTGAGCTACGGGCAGCTAACTAATCAAATAAAGCGTATATCGGGCCTACCTTTATTTAGTATATATATATTGGTCGGGGTGGAGAGATTCGAACTCCCGACATCCTGCTCCCAAAGCAGGCGCGCTACCAGGCTACGCTACACCCCGAACGCGCAAATATAGCTTAATTACTGCTTCTGGTCAAACATGTTTTACATTTTTATATTATACATTGGCAATTTTATTAATGTTTTTTATAAGGGAATCTTAATGTATTAGTAATTTTAATTGATTTTAGATTCTATTCTATTCTGCTAAAATATTTCTTTTATATCATTTCATATTAAACAAATGACAGCAAAAATTATTGATGGTAAAGCCATCGCCAGTGATCTTTTAGATAAAATTAAAGAAGAAGTCATTGCTCGTAAAAATGAAGGTCATAGTGCGCCAACATTAGCAGTTATTTTAATAGGTGAGAATCCTGCGTCTAAAATTTATGTTGGTAGAAAAATAATGGCTTGTGAAAAAACAGGTATTAGATCCATTTCTCATAATTTGAAAGATGACATTTCAGAAGAAGAATTATTATCAGTAATTAATCAGTGTAATCAAGATAAAGATGTTGATGGAATTTTAGTTCAGTCGCCGTTACCGCCTCATATTAACGAAGAAAAAATAATTGCAGCAATTCATCCAAAAAAGGATGTTGATGGCTTTACACCACATAATATTGGATTATTGGCGATAAAAACGCCAATTCTTAGATCTTGCACTCCATATGGCGTTATTAAAATGCTCAACACTTTAAATATAAATTTAGAAGGGCTTGATGCAGTAGTAATAGGTCAATCTAATCATGTCGGTAGGCCAATGTTTTTAGAACTATTATTAGCAAAATGTACTGTGACAATATGTCACTCTAAAACTAAAAATGTCCAAGAAAAAATATCGCAAGCAGATATCGTTGTATCTGCTGTTGGTGTTCCTAATTTCATCAAGGGAGAGTGGGTAAAAGATGGAGCAATTATCATCGATATTGGAATAACTCGCTTAGATAATAATAAAATTGTTGGTGATGTTGAATTTGATGCTGCAAAAGAACGAGCTGCTTTTATTACTCCAGTACCAGGCGGTGTTGGGCCAATGACTGTTGCAACACTCATGGAAAATACCTTAATCGCACAAAAAATATTCTAAAGGGTTCCCATTAAAGCCTAAAAAGGTTAAAGTACCGCGATTATTTAAATTTAGGAATATTTAATGGCTCAAAAAAAATCACTTATGCAAAAAGCAATAGAGGCAGCTAAAAAAGTTGTAGCTAAGCCAATTGCACCAAAAAAAGTAGCTAAAAAAGTTGTAGCTAAGCCAATTGCACCAAAAAAAGTAGCTAAAAAAGTTGTAGCTAAGCCAATTGCACCAAAAAAAGTAGCTAAAAAAGTAGGCGGTTTAAAAAAGTTTAACTCATATGAGCCTAAAGTAAATGAAAGCTATATGAATAGAACACAAATTAAGCATTTTATAAAAATATTAAATGACTGGAAGCTCGAACTTGGCAGTGATATTGTTAGAACGGTAAGTCATATGCAAGATGAGTCAACAGCTTATGCAGATCCTAATGATAGGGCTAGCCAGGAGTCTGATATGGCTCTTGAGCTGCGAAATAGAGATAGGGAAAGAAAACTAATAAAAAAAATAGATTTAACTTTGTTGAATATTAAGAATAAAGAATATGGTTATTGTAATTCATGTGGGGAAGAAATTGGGCTTAATAGGTTGTTAGCTAGGCCAACAGCTACATCATGCATTGATTGCAAAACTCTTGATGAAATTAGAGAAAAGCAAATTGCAAAATAAAAAAACCCAGCATAGCTGGGCTTTTTTAAATCTTTAATCTAATCTTCTTTAGCTTCCTCTTTCTTTGGTGATTCAGGAGTTGGAGCATCAATTAATGCTTTAGCACTCACTCTAACTCTTCCCTTATCATCCACCTCTATTACTTTTACTTTTACTTCGTCACCTTCTGATAGATGATCTTTTACTGCATTTATTCTTTCATGTGCAATCTGAGAAATATGAAGTAAGCCATCTTTTCCAGGTAATAATGAAACTATAGCCCCAAAATCTAAGACCTTAATTACTTTACCGTCGTAAATTTGATCTACTTCTACGTCAGCAGTAATTTCTTTAATCCTACTTAATGCTGCCTCACCAGATTCAGCGCTTGTACATGTAATTTTAACAAGTCCGTCATCATCAATATCAATAATGGCGCCAGTTTCTGCAGCCAGTCCTTTAATTACCGCCCCACCCTTGCCTATTACATCTCTAATTTTATCCGTATGAATTTTTATCGTAAGAATCTGTGGAGCAAATTTTGAGAGTTTGTCACGACTGCCCTTAAGAGCTTTCTTCATTATTTTCAGAATATGGTCTATTCCTTCTCGTGCCTGGCTTAAAGCTACTTGCATAATTTCAGTAGTAATGCCTGTAATCTTTATATCCATTTGTAATGCTGTTATTCCATTGTCAGTTCCAGCAACTTTAAAATCCATATCTCCCAAATGATCTTCATCACCTAAGATATCAGTAAGCACCGCAACCCTATTACCTTCTTTAATTAAACCCATTGCTATACCAGCAACATGATCTTTTATTGGTACCCCAGCATCCATCATAGCCATAGTGCCACCACAAACTGAAGCCATAGAACTTGAACCATTTGACTCAGTAATTTCTGAAACTAGTCTAATTGTGTAATCGAAATCTTCTTTGTTAGGTAATGCAGCACTTAATGCTCTTTTTGCTAATTTCCCATGACCAATCTCTCTTCTTTTTGGAGTGCCTACCCTCCCCGTTTCACCAGTAGCATAAGGAGGAAAATTATAATGGAGCATAAATCTATCTTTATATTCACCTTGAAGAGCATCGATAATTTGTTCATCTCGACCACCGCCCAATGTTGCAACTACAATTGCCTGTGTTTCTCCTCTAGTGAATAATGCTGAGCCATGAACTCTTGGTAAAATTCCAGTCCTAATTTCAATAGGTCTCACTGTGCGAGTATCTCTTCCATCGATCCTTGGGTCGCCGTCAAGAATTTTAGTTCTAACAATTTTAGCTTCTAGATTATGAAACTCGTCTTTAATTTGATTTAATTGGGATGTATTTGTTTGGTCTGTTACAAGCTCATCTAAAACCTTATCTCTTATTATAGAAATTTTTTCAGATCGTTCCCCTTTTGACTTAATAACAAAAGCTTTCTCTAAATCCTTAACCGCAATCTTTTCAATTTTATCAATTAATTTTTTATCTGCTTCTGGAGCAGCCCAGTCCCATGGATCTTTTGAAGCTTCTTTTGCTAATTCATTTATTAGCTTAATCACTGGCTGCATTGCTTTATGCCCTTCTAATACTGCATCAAGCATAACTTTTTCAGGTAGCTCTTTAGCTTCAGACTCAACCATTAACACTGCGGAATCACTTCCAGCAACGACTAGATCAAGCTCGCTTAATTCCATTTCTGTTTTTGAAGGATTTATTACAAACTTATCGTCAATATAGCCCACTCGTGCAGCACCTACTGGTCCATGAAAAGGAATTCCTGAAATCGCTAATGCTGCAGACGCTCCTATAATCGCTGGGATATCAGAATCAATTTCACTGTCTGAAGACATTACTGTCGCCACAATTTGTATTTCATTATAAAAATTATCTGGGAACAATGGCCTTAAAGGTCTATCTATTAGTCTACAAGTCAGGGTCTCTTTTTCGCTAGGTCTGCCTTCCCTCTTAAAAAATCCTCCTGGTATTTTTCCCCCGGCATAATTTTTTTCTTGGTAATCAACCGTTAGTGGGAAAAATTCTTGGCCTTCTTTTGCTTCTTTTCTTCCAACTGCAGTTACAAAAACTACGGTATCTCCGTAACTAACCATTACAGCTCCGTCTGCTTGTCGGCCAATTTCTCCAGTTTCAATTGTTAAGTCATGAGATCCATATTTAATACTTTTTTTTATTATGTTAAACATTTAATTTATCCTTTTATAATTTGAATCCATTATTCACTTCTCAATAATGAATACTATTTCAATAACAAAAAAGCCGACACACACAAAAAATTGCATATAATCGGCTCGAAATTTTATTTATTTTCTTATTTTCTAAGCCCAAGGCTTTTAATTAATCCCTGGTATCGCTCTAAACTTTCACGTTTTAAATAATCAAGAAGTTTCCGTCTCTGGCTAACAAGAGCTAATAAGCCTCTTCGTGAATGGTGATCTTTAGCATTGGTTTTAAAGTGCTCTGTCAAATAAGTTATACGATCTGTCATTAATGCAACCTGGACCTCAGGCGATCCTGTATCATTTTTAGCTATCTGATATTTTTTTACAATTTTTGCTGTTTCTATAGCAGTACTAGTCATTCAAATTCTCCTATTACAGAACCGCACATTTTAGCGGCATTTTACTAATTTAACAATATGTTTTTAAATCAATTTTTTATTGATTTTAAGCGTTTAGCCTTTAAGGTCTCATTTTTATCAATTTCTCCTAACCCTATAAATTTATTGTTATCCCCATATAACCTATATAGCCCAGGAATATCTGGTCTTTTCTCAATTATCTTTCCATCTTTTATTGCATTTTCTTCATTAGAATTTAATACTATTTCTTCGTATTCTCTTAATAATTCTTCAGGTGGTAATAAAAGCTGAAGTCTTTCTTCATATTCTATTTTCTCAATTTTCTCAATATTTATAGAATTTTCGATACTTAATTTCCCAATATTGATTCGTCTTAGCTCAAGCAAATAAGCTCCTACATTTAATTGGTCGCCAATATCTTCAGCCAATGTTCTTATATAAGTACCTTTTGAACATTTTATTTTAAGCCTAAGCTTGTCTCCTTGATATTCTAGTAATTCAATTACGTGAATTATAACTTTACGTTTAGGTCTTGGAATGTTAATTCCATCTCGAGCATAAGTATAAAGTGGCTTCCCTTTATACTTAAGTGCGGAATACATTGGGGGTAATTGATTAATTGGCCCAATAAATTTATGGAGTATTTTTTTTATTTCCGCTAAGGAAGGCATGCTATCTGTAATTTGCTTAGTAAGCTCTCCTTCCGTATCTCCTGTTGTACTCTTATAGCCTAATTTTATTAATGCTTCATAAGTTTTATCAGCGTTTAACAGATAACTTGAAAATTTAGTAGCTTCGCCTAAACAAATTGCTAGTAAGCCTGTTGCCATAGGGTCAAGCGTCCCTGTATGCCCAACTTTTTTAGCAGAAAATAAAAATTTTATTTTGGATACTAACTTATTAGAAGAAATCCCAAGTGGTTTATTAGTAAGTAAAAGACCATCGACATTAAATTTAAGTCGCTTAGATTGCATTATTCTATTTTTTAGGGGGCAACACAGAGTTTAATAGTTTTGAAATTTTCATACTTTCATCTACCGTTTTATCGTAAACAAAATGTAATTTAGGTATACCTCTTGTCGTCATTCTTTTTGCCAACTGGGACCTAAAAAAGGGCATAGACCGGCTAATGCCTTTAAAAATCTCTTCGTCATACTCAGCAGAAATAATAAATACTTTTGCATGCTTCAAACATGGCGATACTTCTACATCTAGAATAGTTAGCATTTTTAGAGCTGGGTCTTTAATTTCTGTTTGCAATAAAGTTGCTAACTCTTTTTTAATCTGCTGGCTTATTCGATCACTTCTAGGGTAATCTTTCACTGATTTATAGCTTTCTAGGCACTTGAACTAATTCATAGACTTGAACTTTATCGCCAACTTCAATGTCATTAAAGTTTTTCAAAGCTAAGCCACATTCAATATTAGCCTTAACTTCCTTAGCATCATCTTTAAATCTTTTTAAAGAGTCTAGCTCTCCTTCAAATATAACATCACTACCTCTTAAAAGTCGTATATTTGAATTTCTTCTTATTAATCCCTCTAGAACAATACACCCTGCGATATTTCCAACTTTGGATGCTTTATATATTTCTCTAATTTCAACAAGTCCAAGAATATTCTCTTTTTGTTCAGGCGCTAATAGCCCTCCTAATGCTGATTTAACTTCATCAACGGCTTCATAAATAATACTATAATTCCTCATATCAACTTCTAGATTATCAGCTAACTTCCTAGCTCCACTGTCCGCTTTAACATTAAAAGCAATAATTACTGCATTAGATGCAGATGCCAAGTTAATATCGGACTCGTTAACGGCTCCAATTGCAGAATGAATGACATTGACTTTTACCTCTTCTGTTGACAGCTTCTCCAAAGAGCCAGCTAAGGCTTCCGCTGAACCCTGAACATCAGCCTTTATTATTAAAGGTAAAAACCTTACTTCGGCTTCTGTCATTTGATCAAAAACATTTTCTAATTTAGAGGCTTGTTTTGCTAGCTTCACATCCCTAAATTTACCCTGTCTAAATAAAGCAATTTCGCGTGCCTTTTTCTCATCACTTAAAACAATAAATTCATCGCCAGCTTTTGGCACCTCTGAAAGCCCTATCACCTCAACTGGTATTGATGGGCCAGCCTCTTTTACACTTTTGCTGGCCTCATTAAGCATGGCCTTAATTCTTCCAGAAGCATTCCCTGCTAATAAACTATCGCCTGGTCTAATAAAGCCTGACTGAACCAACAAAGTTGCTGCTGGGCCCCTTCCTTTATCTAACCTTCCTTCAATAACAATACCTTTAGCCGGGGTATTAATTGGTGCTTTTAATTCTAAGATTTCAGCCTGCAAAAGTATTGCATCTAATAGATTATCAATTCCTTGCCCAGTTTTTGCCGAAATTTCTACAAATATAGAATCTCCGCCCAAGTCTTCTGGAATAACCTCCTGAGCTAATAATTCATTCTTAACTTTTTCAGAATTAGCATCAGGTTTATCAATTTTATTAATTGCAACAATTAATGGCACGCCTGCAGCTTTAGAATGATTTATTCCTTCTATAGTTTGAGGCATAACTCCATCATCTGCAGCAACAACCAAAACAACTATATCTGTTGCTTTAGCACCTCGAGCTCGCATTGCTGTAAAAGCTTCATGCCCAGGTGTGTCTAAAAAAGTCGCTACTCCTTTTTCAGTTTCAACATGATATGCTCCAATATGTTGAGTGATACCGCCAGCCTCTCCAGAAGCAACACGTGATGTCCTGATAAAGTCTAATAAAGAAGTTTTACCATGGTCTACGTGCCCCATTACAGTAACTACAGGGGGTCTTAATTCGATTTGTGGCACAATACTTTCATCATTATCTAAAAGTGATTCAGGATCATTATCTTTTGCAGCTTGAGGATTATGGCCCATCTCCTCTACTAAAATCATTGCTGTCTCTTGATCCAAAACTTGGTTTATAGTTACCATCATCCCCATACCCATCAAGGATTTAATAAGTTCAGAAGCCTTAATAGCCATCTTATGGCCTAAGTCTGCAACTGAAATTGTCTCTGGAATCAAAACATCTTTTACGACAGGATCGCTTGGTGCAACAAAGTCTTGCTCCTGATTTGAGTCTATATTTCTATTTTTATTTTTTGGAGACCTCCACCCAGAAGAATTATTACTTCCGCCGCGATTTTTTATTGGTCTTTTCTTTATAGTTCTATCAACCCAATTACTTTTTTTCTCTTTTTTTTCTTTCTCTACTTTTACACCAACTTTTGAAGCTGGTCGGTGTAAAGTTCCTTCTTGAGGCACTTCATCTTTTTTTGCTAATGGCTCTTTCTTTTTCTGTATATCTTCTGCTTGTGCTTCTGCTAATGCAGCATGTCTTTTCTCTTCTTCATCTCTTATGCTCTTTTGATTATCATCAACTATTTCTTTAGGTTTTATTGGTTTATTCTCAGCAAGAATTTCAGAGCCTGATTCTTTGTTTTGGTCAGGCTTAACAATAGTCCTTTTTTTTCTAACCTCTACTTGAATTGTTCTTGCCCTTCCTTCACTATCTGTTTTTCTAATTTGTGTATTTTGTTTTCTTGTTAACGTTATTTTAGTCTTCGGTCTCAAAGAAGCCCCATGCTCAGATCTAAGGTATGTTAATAATGCTGCTTTATCTTCCTCCTTAAGTGCATCTGAACCGCTTAATTTATCAACTCCAGAGCTTTTTAATTGCTTAAGTAATAAATCTACTGGCATGCCTAGTTCAGTAGCAAACTCTTCAACGTTAGATTTTCCCATTAAAACTCCATAAATTATTTAAACAAACCAAGGCGCACGTGCTGTCATTATTAATGTCTTGGCTTTTTCTTCATCCATTTTGACTAATTCAATTAATTCGTCTACAGCCAGTTCTGCTAAGTCTTCCATAGTAATAACAGCTTTTGAAGCCAAAAGTTTAGCCATATCAGGATCCATACCATCCATACTTAAAAGATCAGCTGCAGGCTCAGATATTTTTTCTTCTTTTACAATTGCTGCGGTAAGAATTACTGCACTTGCTCTGGATCTTAACTCATTAACTGTATCTTCATCAAAGGCTTCAATTTGAACCATTTCTTCGATAGGCACATAAGCAATCTCTTCTAAAGAAGAGAATCCTTCTTTCACAAGGATGTCTGCAACATCCTCATCAACATCAAGTTTTTCAATAAATAATTGACTGGCAGACGAATATTCTTCTTTTGTTTTCTGGTCGGATTGCTCTTCAGTAAGTATATTTAGCTCCCAGCCTGTTAATTCAGACGCTAGTCTAATATTTTGACCATTTCTTCCTATTGCTTGAGCTAATTGATCTTCTGCTACAACCAAATCCATACTGTGCTTATCTTCATCAACCACAATACTTGATACTTCCGCAGGGGCCATTGCATTGATAACAAATTGGGCTGGCTCTATGGACCATAAAACAATATCAACTCTTTCTCCAGCTAACTCACTGGTAACAGCTTGAACTCTCGACCCCCTCATTCCAACACATGTGCCAACTGGATCAAGTCTTTGGTCATTTGCTTTAACAGCAATTTTTGATCGCAAGCCGGGGTCTCTTGATGCAGCCATAATTTCAAGCAAGCCTTCTTCTATTTCCGGAACTTCTAACTCAAATAATCTTATTAAGAATTCTGGAGCTGTTCTCGATAAAATTAGTTGGGGACCTCTAGCAGTTTCATCAATCTTAATTAGAATTGCTCTTACACGGTCATTTATTCTAAGGTTTTCTTTAGGTATCATCTGATCACGCGGCAATATTGCATCAAGTCTACCAATTTCAATGACCCCATTACCTCTTTCCATTCTTCGAATTTGACCAGATATTAACTTTTCATCTTGAGCTAAAAAGTCTTTAAGGATTTGTTCACGTTCCGCCTCCCTAACTTTTTGTAAGATAACTTGTTTTGCAGCCTGGGCTCCAATTCTGCCAAAGGCTTCAGAAGGAATTGGCTCTTTGATAAGATCATTATGAACTTTTCCTTTGGCTTTTTCATCTTCAATAGTAAGTTCAGCTTCTGGATTTTCAATCTCTTCTTCAGGCAATACTGTCCAACACCTAAAGGCCTCGTATTCACCAGTCTCTTGATTAATTTCTACTCGAATATCTACACCAACATCATGCTTTTTTTTTGTTGCAGATGCTAAAGCTAATTCCACAGCTGTAAAAATGACTTCTCTATCGACATTTTTTTCATGTGCAAGGGCATCTACTAATAACAATATCTCACGGCTCATTTATTTATTCTCCAGTAATACATTTAGCTAAAAATCTAGGTCTAATCGGGCTTTTTCAATATTATCTAAACTGATTTCTAATAAAGTATTATTAAAGTCTATTAGAATTAAGTCTTTTTTTATCCCTTGCAGAGTCCCAGTAAAATTTTTTCTTTCTTCAATAGCTGATCGTGTTCTTATCTTAACTTTTTCACCTTTAAATCTTTCAAAATCTTGCAGCTTTTTAATCACTCTATTTATTCCTGGTGACGAAACCTCCAGCCGATTAAAAATTATTTCTTCTTCTACTGTGAAAATATGCTTAAGCTGGTTGGTTACAGCAACACAATCATCAATAGTTATTGAGCTCGGTTTATCAATAAATATTCTCAATAATTCGCCTTTATTAATTATCTCGAAATCAACTAATTCATATCCCATTTTAGAAACATTTTTTTCAATTAACGCCTCAAGATCAATAGCCAATTTCTAATTCCTTATTAAAATAAAGGTCCTAAAAACAAAAAAGGGCCAAAGGCCCATTAACAGATGCGAATTATATCAATAAATTCAGTAAATTGAAAGAATAAAGTTAAAGCTTCTAAGTGTTAATTTTTGCAAACTTTCTTTTACCAACCTGAATTGTAAAGCTAGCCCCTTTAGATGGAGTAAATTTATTGTCTACTATCTTATTTCCATCAATTTTAATACCCCCTCCCTTGATTAGTCGAATTGCCTCTGAAGTACTCAAAACTAAATCTATTTTTTTTAATAATTGAGGAATATTTATGCCATCTGGTTCAATAGTTGATAATGAATGTTCTTGAATGCCTTCTGGAACATCTCCTTTAGCTCTTAAATTAAAATTATCCTCAGCTTTTTGAGCAGCTTTTTCATCATAAAGACGATCAACAATTTCTTTTGCAAACTCTACTTTAATATTTTTAGGGTTTTCTCCATCATCAACTCTTTTTTTCCAAGATTTTATATTGTCCAAAGACCCTAAAGATAATAAATCGATATACCGCCACATTAATTCATCAGATAGCGATAAAAGTTTTGCAAAGACTATTTCAGGAGGTTCATTAATGCCAATATAATTTTTCGAAGATTTTGACATTTTTTGGACTCCATCTAAACCCTCTAACAGAGGCATTGTTAATATACATTGAGGGGTTTGGCCCATATGTTTTTGTAATTCCCGTCCCATTAATAAGTTAAATTTCTGATCGGTTCCTCCAATCTCTATATCAGCCTTTAATGCAACAGAGTCATAACCTTGAAGTAATGGATACAAAAATTCATGTATTGAGATTGGCTGATTAGCTTTATATCTTTTTGCAAAATCGTCTCTTTCAAGCATCCTTGCAACAGTATGACTTGAGGCTAGCTTTACAATTCCCGCAGCTCCTAAATCATTAAGCCATTTTGAATTAAAAACAATTTTTGTCTTTGATTTATCTAATATTTTAAAAACTTGATCTGAATATGTTTTAGCATTTTCTCTAACATCTTCTTCTGATAATGGGGGTCTTGTCACATTTTTACCAGTAGGGTCTCCAATCATTCCAGTAAAATCACCAATCAAAAAATATACTTCGTGACCTAGATCCTGAAATTGTCTTAATTTATTTAACAATACAGCATGTCCCAAATGAAGGTCTGGAGCTGTTGGGTCGAACCCTGCTTTAATTTTAAGAGGCACTTCTTTTTTTAATTTCTCAATTAATTCTGATTCAATTAAAATTTCATCAGAGCCTCTTTTGATTATTTCTAATTGTTCTTTTATATTCACTATTTTTATCTCAATATTGTATTTAATTCAATTCTATCGCAATTATAAGACTTAAAAAAATTAGACTTTTATTATTTCAAATACTTGTATAAAAAAATAAAACGCTCACAATTAAAAACATGAATAATTCATCATTATTATTTGGAGTTATGTCTGGAACAAGTCTAGATGGAATTGATATTGTTCTAATTAATCAACAGAATAAAGCTATAAAAATAATTGAATTTATTCAAATTCCATACAACGTAAATACAAAAAAAGAATTTCTTGCCCTTCATACAGGCCAGCACTCTGATCTTGAACACTCGATTCGTCTTTCTTTATTTCATGCAAAAATTACAGCAAGTGGAATAAAAAAAATTCTTAAAAAATATAAATTAGAAGCTAAAGATATAAAATGTATTGGTTATCATGGTCAAACAATTAGACATTATCCACAAAGTGGATATTCTATACAACTTGGGAATGCAAACCTTTTATCTGAGCTAACCAATATCACTGTTGTTTCTGATTTTAGAAATAGAGATATAGTAGCTGGGGGACAAGGTGCTCCGCTTGTACCAGCCTTCCATAATGAATACTTTTTTAAAAAAAATAAAAATAGAATAATTATTAATATTGGGGGGATAAGTAATATAACTTATCTACCGGATAATAAAAAAATTATTGGGTTTGATTGTGGGCCAGGAAATATTTTATTAGACCATTGGATTAAAATTCAACATAATAAAAACTTTGATAACTTTGGCAAATGGGCAAAATCAGGAAAATTAATTGAAGAATTATTATTTAATTTTCAAAAAGATTTATTCTTTGAAAAGCTCCCTCCAAAAAGTACTGGAAGAGAATTATTTAATATCGATTGGTTAAGCAAATTTAATATTAATGATTACTCTCCTCATGACGTCCAAAGGACTCTCTTAGAATTAACCGCTGTGACAATTAATAAAGCTATACAACAATTCTGCTCAGGTTTTGACGAAATATATGTCTGTGGCGGCGGGAGTAAAAATAAATTTTTAATCGAGAGGCTTGTAAAAATTATTGGGGTAAATATTAATACTACTGATAAACTAAATATTCCTTCACAACAAGTTGAAGCTATTGCGTTTGCTTGGCTTGCAAAAAAATGTGTTCAAAAGCAATATAATAATTCACCTACTGTTACTGGCTCTTTAGGTCCTAGGATTCTTGGCACAATCCATTACTCCTAAAAAACTATTAAGTTTAGGTATAATACAAAAACCCTAATTAACAATGTTATTTAAATAGATAAAATGTATGGCTAAATTGAAAGCAAAATTATTAATTGATAATAAAGAAATCCATCTTCCAATAATAGAAGGGTCTATGGGCTATCCAGCAATTGATGTTAGCTCATTACATTCGAATTCAATAAAGACATTTGATCCTGGGTTTTCATCCACAGCAGAATGTTCCTCAGCCATAACATTTGTGGATGGCGGAAAAGGCGAATTGCTTCACAGAGGTCACCCAATTGAACAATTAGCTGAAAAATGTGAGTATTTGGACATCGCTTATTTACTTTTTAATGGTGAATTGCCAAACTCACGAGAAAAAACAAGCTACATTAATTTAATCAAAGAACATAGCTTACCGCACGACCAGTTAAATACTATATTTCGAGGATTTAGGCGTGATGCTCACCCGATGGCAGTAATGGTTGGAGTAGTTGGCTCTATGTCCGCATTTTATTTTGATGAGAGTATGAAGGTTAATAACCAAAATCACCGTAAATTATCAGCTCAAAGACTAATTGCTAAAGTACCAACAATTGCTGCATGGAGTTACGCCTATAGTCAGGGGCGTCCTTTTGTCTACCCTAAAGATAATCTTAGTTATTCTGAAAATTTTCTTAACATGATGTTTTCTACCCCCAATACCAAATATATACAAAATCCAGTGATCTCTAAAGCATTTGAAAAAATTCTTATTTTGCATGCTGATCATGAACAAAATGCATCCACTTCAACTGTCAGACTTGTTGGCTCATCAGGAGCTAATCCTTTTGCTTGTATTGCAGCTGGAATTGCTTCTCTTTGGGGTCCAGCTCATGGTGGAGCAAACGAAGCAACTCTAAAAATGCTCAGCGAAATTAGGAATGAAGGACGTATTAATGAATTTATTAAAAGAGCTAAAGATAAAACAGATTCATTTCGCCTAATGGGTTTTGGTCATCGTATATATAAAAATAAAGATCCCCGCGCCATTATAATGAAAGCTACATGCCATGAAGTTCTAGACGAACTGGGTCTGAGGAATGATCCACTATTTAAGTTAGCACTTAAATTAGAGAAAATTGCTCTTGAAGATGAATATTTTGTTAAGAAAAAATTATATCCGAACGTGGATTTCTACTCTGGGATTGTAATGAAAGCATTAGGAATTCCAAATTCAATGTTCACTGCAGTGTTTGCTTTAGCAAGAACGGCTGGTTGGGTTGCACATTGGAATGAAATGATTCTCAATGAAAATTCAAAGATAGGGCGCCCTAGGCAAATATATACAGGGAAGCTTAGGAGAGATGTTCCTAATCTTTAAGCAGAAAAGGAAGAACCACAACCACAAGTAGTAGTTGCGTTAGGGTTCTTAATAACGAACTGAGAGCCTTGAACATTATCTTGATAATCAATTTCAGCGCCAGTTAGATACTGCAAACTCATTGGATCTACTAATAAAGTAACAGAATCCTTAACAACTTGAGTATCATCTTCATTAATTACTTCCTCAAAAGTAAAGCCGTACTGAAAGCCAGAACATCCGCCTCCACTAACAAATACCCTTAATTTAAGATCGGGTGAGCCTTCCTCAATTATTAATTCCTTAACTTTATTTACTGCATTATCTGTAAAATTAATTGGCGTTGGCATTTTAATTTCAGTTGTCATCATCTCAGTTGTCATCTTTATCCCCTATAATTTCGACTTTCTTATCTTTCTTAAATGGTAATTTTTTTTGTACTTTATTCATTTGCGGTTTAGTTATTTGTTTTAGCTTTCCATTAACTTTTGCTCCCGCATGTATCTCTATTAAATTATACTCAATATTTCCCTCAATAGTAGAACCGGGTTGTAATTCTAAATAATCATAGCATTTAACATCCCCGTAAATCTCGCCGGCAATAATAGCTGTTTCTACCATAACACTTCCCCTTATTCTACTCTGTTCTCCCATAATAAGGGTGCCGCCTGAATCTTCTTCAACTGATAAGTCCCCATAAATCTTTCCATCTAGTCTTAATCCCCCAGAGTAGGAATAATTTCCTCTGATCACATTATCTTTATCTATTAAAGTATTTATTGCACCTAATTTTTTCTTTTTGCTCTTAAAAAACATAAGTTATCTTCTTTTACCTACAATTTTTTCATAAAATAAAATACTTTCTTTTAATTCAGTATTTTCCTCTTTTGAATCTTTTAAATTCGTAGAAATTTTTTCATATGATATCTTAGACATTTTTAATTCTAACCTTAACTCAAGCAATTTTTTTTCCATTGTACTATTCAATTCTTTCAATTCATCTATGGTAAGTAAAAATTTAATAGATTTACCACCATCAAAGTAATAATATGTAAAGCCAAATCCGATTGAGCTAAATAACATTGCTATTACTAAATAACTAGGCCAGGCACTTCCAGTTCTAATTCTAGCCGTATTCCCAGTTAATCTGTAATTTCTTTTCTTTGATTGATTCTTCATAATTAAGGGGCCAAAGGAATCGATTCCAATCCGAGAGTTTCTTTCCATCTCATCATAATATTCATATTTTGAACTGCCTGCCCTGCTGCGCCTTTTACTAAATTATCAATAACAGACAAAATTACCAATTGTTTAGTGTCAGGAACTTTGTAAAAAGATATTCTACACATATTTGAAGCTCTCACTGACTTAGTTTCAGGACACGAATTTCCTTCCATGACATCAACAAATGGTTCTTTTCCATAATATTTATCAAAAATAATCGAAGGATCAAAATCTTTAACACAATTAACATAAATTGTTGCGTGAATTCCTCTTACTATTGGTAGAAGATGAGGAACAAATAAAAGCTTTATTTTCCCCAATGACGAATCCTTACTTAAATTTTCTTCAATTTCAGGCTGATGTCTATGACCAGTTAACGAATATGCTTTAAAGTTCTCACTTGCCTCTGATAATAATAGGTTTGATTGAGCTTTCTTACCAGCGCCACTAATGCCAGATTTTGCATCAGCTATTATAGATAAAGGATCTATTAAGCCTTCTTTTAAAAAAGGCATTAAAGCTAATTGAATTGCTGTAGGGTAACAACCTGGATTAGCTACCAGCTGGGCATTCTTAATTTGATCTCTATTCATTTCTGGAAGTCCATAAACTGCTTTTTCCAAAACATCAGGACATTTATGTGGCATTTCATACCATCTTTCCCATTCCTTTACATCTTTAATTCTAAAATCTGCAGCTAAATCAATAACCTTAACGCCTTTGCCAATTAAGTCTTTAGCATATTTCATTGCAATACCATTCGGTGTTGCAAAGAACACTAAATTTGACTCTTCTAAATGAATCCCTTCAGGATCTACAAATTTATGGCTTAATACACCTCTTAATGAAGGGTAAATCTCATGCACGAATCTACCGGCATCATTTCTTGAAGTAATATGATGTATTTCTACATTGGGATGAAGGGATAATAATCTTAGCAATTCGATGCCGGTATAACCAGATCCGCCAACTATGCTTACTTTTATTTTTTTATCCATATTTAATGGTTATTCTACATTGTTAATAATTAATCTTCATTTAAAAAAAAAGCCGCTTAAAGCGGCTTTTTTCGTTCAAAATATTTATCGTTTTGAGAATTGCTTAGCGCGCCTAGCTTTTCGTAACCCAACTTTTTTACGTTCTACTTCACGAGCATCACGTGTTACATATCCCGCTTTTGATAACTCAGGCTTTAGTTCAATATCATAATCCATTAAAGCTCTT
>Ga0209710_1000888_pt1 | contig 24826 bp, 28 predicted proteins | sample ArcticOcean_MG_C_5_FD_187436 | JGI IMG/M metagenome (GOLD analysis project Ga0209710, IMG submission 187436) | Marine microbial communities from western Arctic Ocean - ArcticOcean_MG_CB4_138 (SPAdes) (version 2) | ecosystem: Environmental > Aquatic > Marine > Oceanic | place: Arctic Ocean...
CACCACGGCATTAATTTTATTCAGATTATTAGCTATAATGCTGACACCGATCTTACCTCAATTATCAAAAAAAATAGCTGAGTTATTTAATGAAGATAATTTTAATTGGAGTTCTCTAAATAAAGATATGACCAACCTTAAGATTAATACCTTTGAGCCTTTACTGAGTAGGATAGATGAATCTAAAATTAATAACTTGATCAAAATATAAATATTATGGAAGAAATAACTATAGAAGATTTTATGAAAATAGATTTAAGGGTTGCAAAGATAAGCAGCGCTGAGTCCGTTGAAGGAGCTGATAAATTGGTAAAACTCAACTTAGACATCGGAGAGGAAGGCACAAAGTCAGTCTTTGCAGGAATAAAAAGCGCTTACAGCTTGGAACAATTGGAAGGCAAGATGGTAGTTTGTGTTAACAACTTGAAATCTAGAGAAATGAGATTTGGAACATCTGAGGCCATGATACTTGCTGCTAGTGGAGATGAGAGTGGCATATTTATGCTGTCCCCTGACTCTGGAGCATTGCCAGGAATGAAGGTCAGATAAATGAATGAGAATGATAAAATAGACATCATTGTAATTGGAGCTGGCCCCGTTGGTCTTTTTACAGTTTTTGAAGCCGGATTGCTTGGTCTCAAATGTGTGCTCATAGACAATTTGGATAAAATTGGTGGTCAGTGTGCAGAATTGTATCCCGAGAAACCTATTTACGATATTCCAGGAGTGCCTTTTCAAACAGCTGAAGAACACGTTGGAGCCTTACTTGAACAAATCAGACCTTTTGATTATTCCGTTCATCTTAATGAGAGAGTGGATTCGATAACAGAAAGACCTGCAACTGAAGGTAAATCGTCAACTTGGACCGTGACTACTTCAGAAGGAAATACTTTTAGTGCGCACAATGTATTTATAGCGGCAGGAGCTGGCTCCTTTGAACCAAGAAGACCGCCTAATATTGAAAATCCGGATAAATTTCTAAATAAAGGCGTGGCTTACTCTGTAAGAGAGAAAAAACTTTATACAAATAAAGATGTAGTAATCTTTGGCGGCGGAGACAGTGCGCTTGATTGGTCTGTAGAATTGGCGCATCAAGCAAGATCCTTAACGTTGGTGCACAGAAGAGATGATTTCAGAGGCGCACCGAATACTGAGAAGTTAATGCAGGATCTGGTTGCAGAAGAAAAAATTACACTTAAAACACCTTATGTAATTGAAGAGCTGTCTGGTGATAAAACAATAACCGGAGTGTCACTTAAGAATTTTGAGACTAAAGAAATAGAAACCTTGCTTTGTGATGAAATAATATTCTTATTTGGATTAAATAAAAAACTAGGTCCTATAGTGGATTGGAACCTAGAGCTAGAGAACAAAAAAATATTGGTAGATACTGAAAAATTTGAAACCAATATCGAAGGAATATTTGCTGTGGGTGATATAAATGAATACCCAGGCAAGCTAGACTTAATACTATGCGGTTTCCACGAAACTACTCTTGCTGTGCAGCATGCCTTTAAAAGGTGTTTTCCTGGTGAAAGAGTTCCATTTGGCTACACCACTTCGAACACTAAGCTTCAAAAGAAACTTGGTGTGACTGAGTAATTTACTTATTTCTTCTGGCGTTTAATCTGAGTCTCAAAGAATTGATCTTTATGAAACCCGAAGCATCTGCTTGATCGTAAGTGTTCTCGTCATCTTCAAATGTAACAACCTTTGGATCATAGAGACTGTAATCGGAAGATCTAGACTTTATGGTCATGTTTCCTTTTTGCAATGAAAGTATGATTGTTCCTGTAACTTTTTCCTGAGTCTTGTCTATGAAAGCTTGTAATGCTTCCCTCTCTGGACTCCACCAGAAACCATTGTAAATAAGCTCTGCGTATTTAGGCATCAGCTCGTCCCTTAGATGGGCTGTTTGACCATCCAGTGTTATAGATTCTATTGCTCTATGAGCTTTCAATAGCACGGTTCCTCCAGGAGTTTCATAACATCCTCTTGATTTCATTCCCGTGAACCTGTTCTCAACTATATCCAGTCGCCCTATTCCATTTCGTCCAGCGATAATATTTAACTCATTTAGTATTCCTGCAGGTCCTAAGTTGTTCCCATTAACACAGACAGGGTCTCCGTCTATAAAATCAATAACAACATCCTCTTTAACATCAGGGGAATCAGATATACTTTTTGTTTTTTGCCAAATTTCTTCAGGGGCTTCTTTAGCTGGATCTTCTAATACCCCTCCTTCGTAGGAAATATGCAATAAATTTTCATCTGTAGAATACAAAGGATCGTCAGGGCTCGCATCAATTTCAATTTGATGCTTCTTACAATATTCAACTAAATCAGCTCTTGATACATAATCCCAGATTCTCCAAGGAGCAATGACTTCTATGGATGGATTTAATGAGTATGATCCTATTTCAAATCTTATTTGATCATTACCTTTACCAGTCGCACCATGCGCGATTGCATCAGCACCTTCCTGTTCAGCAATTTCAACCAACCTTTTACTGATTAGAGGCCTGGCTATAGAAGTACCCAGTAAATACTCCCCTTCATAGAGTGTATTTGCTCTAAACATTGGAAAGACATAGTTTTTAACAAATTCATCTTTGAGATCTTCTATTACAACTTTACAAGCACCAATTGTATTAGCTCTTTTCTCAACCAACTCAGGATCATGATCCTGTCCAAGATCAGCTGTAAAAACAACAACTTCTGCATTGTAGGTTTCTTTAAGCCAATGCAAGATAACGGTTGTGTCAAGACCACCTGAATAAGCCAGTACTATTTTATTTATTTTCTTCATGTTATTAATTTAAACGCGATCATTGTATACATAGATAAACAAAAGACTAGAAAGCTTTCAATAGTTTTATCGCAATTTAAATAGGATACTTACAAAAATATCTTTTGAGAGTTATGCTAGAAAATCTATGGATAGGTTGAAAAAGGTATTTAGTACAGAAAGTGTAGATTACGTAACTTTTTCTCTAAGTTGTGCTGCAGTTATTTTTGTAACTTTTTTTATTCTATACGATGCCGATTTTGCAAAGCAATTCATAGCTACTTCCTATGATCAGATAGTCTCCGTATTTGGCCCTTACTATCTTTTTTTAGCCATTTTTTCTTTTTTCTTCTTAATCATTTTAGGGTTTTCTAAATTTGGAAATTACAGGTTAGGAGGAGAAAACATTCTGCCAGAATTTTCCTACTTCAGCTGGGTGGGCATGTTGTTTTGTTCTGGAATAGGAGGTGGCTTAGTCTACTGGTCGGGAGTTGAATGGTCTTACTACACCAATATCCCTCCTTTTGGAATAGAGCCTGGTTCTGAAGAATCCTACAGTTTGGCCTCTGCTTACGGTTTATTTCATTGGGGTGTTTCTGCTTGGGCCATCTACGGCATACCGGCGGTAGCCTTATCAATTGCCTTTTATAAATATAATCTAAATACGCTCAGACTGAGTTCAAGCCTAAGAGGTTTAGGAATAAAGAATATAGAAAACACAATTTTTGGCAGAGCTATAGATCTAATCTTTGTAATTACCACTGTGGGAGCAGCAGGAGGAACCATAGGCTCTTATCTTCCTATGCTGGGCCTCGGCTTCTCTGATATTTTTAATTTAGAAAGAAGCTTTGCTTTGGACCTTACAGTCTTAACTCTCTGTGTAAGTTTATTTGGATTTAGTGTGTATTCTGGTTTAAAGAAAGGTATTAAGAGACTCAGTGATCTTAATATTATTCTCGCACTTATTTTTCTGTCCATTGTTTTGGTCATAGGACCAATTGAACAGATTGTTAGTAATTCTATAAGGGGTTTACATTACTCCGTTGTTTATTTTTGGGACATGAGTACGCTTGGTATCAAGGAGCAATCTGATTTTGCTGATGCATGGACCATCTTCTATTGGGCCTGGTGGGTTGCTTTTGGTCCATTGGTAGCTTTATTTGTAGCAAGAATTTCTAAGGGCCGTACGTTAAGAGAATTAATATTTGGAATGCTAGTGTTTGGATCTATAGGCACGTGGCTTTTCTATATGATTTTAGGCGGTTACTCCATGAGTCTTGATCAAAGAGAAATTCTTTCAGTAGTTAATACTCTGGAGACTAAAGGCCATGCAGCAACGGCAATTGAAGTCATCAAGACTATGCCATTTGAGCTATTTATGTTGTTACTGTTTTGTACAATAACCGTTATATTTGTCACTACGTCTTACGACTCCATGTCTTTTGTAATTGCCTACCATGTACAAAAAGACGCCACAGAACAAAAAGATCCTGATAAAGAAATGAGACTGTTTTGGGCGTTAATTCTAGGCATACTCCCAGCGGCGTTAATTATCTACTCAGACCATACTGTAGCCACGGACTTAATACTCCTAACATCACTTCCTTTACTTTTTATATATCCTTTAATGGCAATTTCCATAATAAAAAATTTGATGTTTAATAAAGATATTGATGAGTAAGTTGTTACTTGGAGATGGAGGAATGGGAAGTGAACTTCAATTTAGGGGTATTGAGGTGCCCTCTCACATAGATTCTATATGGTCGGCACTAGCAATTACTAACAATCCAGATGTTATAAGAAATATCCATCTTGACTACATAGAATCAGGAAGTGATTACATAACCATAAACAACTATGCACTGACTCAACCTATTCTATCGCGTGCAAATGCAGGGCATCAACTTGAAGATTTAACATTAAGATCGATTGAACTGGCAGAAGAATCTGTAAAAGAATCAGGTAAAAGTGTAATGATTGCCGGGTCACTGCCTCCATTAGAAACTAGTTATCGTTCAGATTTAATTTTAGAAGCCAGTGAAATGAAAATAAAGTATGAAGAAATTTCTTCTCTGCTGTTGAACAGAGTGGATATTATAATTTGTGAAACCATGTCAAGCTCACTAGAAGCCAGATGTGCTTTAGAAAGCATTCAGGAAGCAAATGAAAAAATTTGGGTCAGCTGGACTCTGCATGGCAACAGAGCTTTAACTTTGCCTAGTGGAGAAGTCCTGAAGGAAGCTTTTACAAACATCAAGGATTTAAGATCAGATGCTTATCTCGTAAATTGTTGCGGAGCAAACGTAGCCACACAAGCCGTGCAAGAGCTTGTAAAACTTACAAGTCTTCCCGTGGGTGCTTATGCTAATTCAGAAAACATTAGATCGTTTAATAGATACGAAGGAAGCACAAAAAAAGCAGAAGATATGCAAAAAGAATCTAAGGTAATTTTAGATCAAGAAGGTTATGGGGTTGAAGCCAAGAAATGGATAGATCTTGGGGCTACTATTATTGGAGGATGTTGCAGAACAAGACCCGAGCACATTAAGAAATTAAGAAAAATTATAGGCTAGTTGCCTACCCTTCTTCTATTACCACTGTGTCTATTAATTCTTGTAGATTACCACTTTCATGCATCTCGGCAATAATATCCGAGCCACCAACGAGTTCTCCATTAATGAACAGTTGAGGAAAAGTAGGCCAATCAGAGTATTCAGGCAAATTTGCTCTTATTTCAGGGTTGGATAAAATATCTACAAAAGAGAATGGCTTTCCACAAGCTATTAGAATTTGAGAAGCTTTAGACGAAAATCCACATTGAGGAGCGTCTGGAGAGCCTTTCATGTACAACAAGATAGGGTTTGCTTTGACTTGAGTTTCTAGTTCTTCTATTACTGACATACGGCTATTGTACCATGCAAATTTCTAAATACTCTCTAGTGGTTTTTCCTAAGCCATTAATTAAGGCATCTGAAATTAGAGCCTGACCTATAGACACTTCATCAACATCTACGTGTTCTAAAAATTCTCTTAGGTTCCACAGATCTAGATCGTGACCTGCATTAACACCCATGCCTAGAGACTTAGAATACTCAGACGCATCAGAATAGATTTTAAGATGAGAATTCCTTAAAGCTATATTATGAAAATCATTTGCATAAGGACCTGTATACAATTCTATTCTTGTGGCACCTATTTTTTTGGCTTCTTTTATCTGTTTTAGACTTGGGTCCATAAACAAACTAAGTCTTATATCCATGCTGGTTACAGTATTAATATTTTCTGTTAAAGTAATGTTTTTATTGGTTAAATCCCATCCATGATCGGAAGTTAATTGGTGTTCTTCATCCGGAACAAACGTACATTGATCTGGCTTGGCATCTAAAATTAGTTGCATAAAGCCTGGATAACTATCGGTGGCAGCAGAATATGGATTTCCTTCAATATTGAGTTCTACATCATTGTCTTGTGTTAATTTTCTTAACGCCATCACATCATCAGGAGTTATGTGTCTTAAATCAGGACGTGGATGAACGGTAATCCCTGCAACACCAGAATCTATAATCATCTTTGAGAGCTCCAGTAAGTTAGGATTATTGCCACCACGGGCGTTTCTAAGCCAAGCTATCTTGTTTACATTAACGCTTAGATACGTCATCTTTTATTTGATTTCCATAATAACCTTACCTACAGCATGCCCTGTTGCTACATAGTCGTGTGCTTGTCTTATATCAGTTAATTTATAAGTTTTATCTATAACAGGAACAACACCTCCTTCAGAGACCAATTTGGTAAGCTCTTGCAAAGCTGACAAACTCGGTCTAAAAATAGACCAATGGACATTAACAGGCTTGAACTTATTTTTAAGTTTTTGTCTTAAAAAAAGTGCGTGAGGAACGCCCAGTAAAAAACCTTTTTCATCTATTGTTCTAGCAAAAGCATGGTTCAATGTAATGTAATGTGAATTGTTATTTTGTTTTAAAATCTTTGAACACCTTTCAATTTCAGTCTCTCCAGCCAAATCACCAACCGAATCCAAAACAATATCGTAATCATTGAGAACTTCAACAAAATCTTCACTTGTATAGTCTATGACAACATCTGCACCCAGTTTCTTTACCAATTCATGATTTTTCTTACTGCAAGTCGTTGCTACTTCCGCACCCCACAATTTAAACAATTGAATGGCAAAGGTGCCGACACCGCCTGAACCTGCTTGAATAAGTACCTTCTTATTTGCTATATCCTGTGGTCTCAGGCCGGCCCACCTTATTACACCAGCCCATGTGGTTAATGCAACGTAAGGCAGTGAAGCTGCCTCATTAAAGGATAAATTAACAGGCTTGTGTTCTAGCTCTTCTAGATCAAAAACACCATATTCTGCATAAGTACCGTGATTTGCATCTGCAGTACAACCCCACACCTCGTCTCCTTCTTTGAATTTCGTTACTTTTGAACCAACTTCACTGACCGTTCCAGAAAAGTCAGATCCCAAAACCCAAGGAAAATTTGAACGTCTTTGCTTTTCAAATATGGCCTTGCCGTAACCTTCTCTTTTCATTAAATCTATAGGGTTTACAGAAGAAGAATGGATATTCACAAGGACTTGGTTGGAAGAAGGTGTTGGGCGCAATAGAGAATCGCTAATTTCAAAATTTGAAGCGTCTCCGTATCGTAATAAAGCTGCACCAATCATCATATACCCTGGACTCCGTCATAAAGTAATTTAAAACCCAAAACCATCAAACAAGAATAAGTTATTTTATAAAAAGATTCTGAGTCTAGTTTACTAGTTAAATGGAAGCCTATAAAGAAACCTATCGGTGCGAAAGGAATAAGCACTAAAGATGTGGTTAAATTATTTAAATCTAGTTGCTCAAGATAGTAATAGGGAACCAATTTTATAAAATTTACAATACCAAAGAAAATTGCAGAAGTGCCAACGTAGACTCTATGATCCAGTTTTTGAGGAACCAGGTACATACTAAGCGGCAACCCTCCTGCATGGATACCAAAACTTGTGAATCCAGAAATTACTCCCCAAAAGCTACCTTTTTTAATTGAAACATCAGCTTTTTTACTGCTTTTACCGGTTCTTAAAAAATCCATTACAAAAATTAATGCCAAGCAACCTAATAAAACTCTTATATGGTTTTCTGATAAAAAAGAAAACCATAAGAATCCAGCCAAGATGCCCAGGAATGCTGCGGGAACGAGTATTTTAAGATTCAAGAGATGAAATTTTTTCCTGTAACTATAAATGCTAATAACGTCTTGAATACACAAGATGGGCAATAAAATTGCAGCAGCTTGAATGGGGGATATTACCAAAGCCATTAATGGGACACCCAATATTGCTAAAGGACCGGCAAATCCTCCCTTTGCAACTCCATAGAGCAACACAGCGGGGATGGCCACCAAATAAAACAAAGGGTCTGTTATAAACAATTTTATCTAGAAGTTATGCTTTTGGATCAAAAACTACTTTTATGCATTTAGAATTTTTATCCCGTGCAACATCAAAAGCTTCTTTTGAATCTTCAAGTGAAAATCTATGAGTAATCAAACTATTGCCAATTTCCGGGTTCTTAAAAAGAATTTTAGCTGCTTGTTCAAAATCTTTTACTCCTGAACTAGAGCCATACATTATCGAAGGAAAAAGTTTTATTTCATTCATAATAACTTTTAAACCTGGAAGCTGAATACCTTCTATGGGTATTCCTAAAAGCACTATCCATGCTCCTGGTTTTGCACTTCTAGCACTCATCTTTAAAGTTTCTTTAGTTCCTACGCAATCAATTACCCTATCATAAACACCGTTCAAATTGCCCGCCCCTAGCTTTTTTCCAGCTTCTGCTTGGTGTTCGTATCGTGCATGCAAATCAACATCACATCCAATAAATTTAGCGACAGCTACAGCACACAAACCTATGGCACCAGCGCCTATTACGGCAATTCTATGATGGGATTTAGTGTTGGTTCTAATAAATCCATGATAAGCAACTGCTAGAGGTTCTATCAAGCATGCATCCTTAAGGATGATCTTTGGGTCTAACTTTACAAGACAGGTTTCAGGAACCCTTATTTTTTCAGCCATACCTCCGTTTATACTCATTCCAATCCCTTGAAAATTATTTTTACACAAGTGGTAGTCACCACTCACACAGCTTTCACAAATTTTACAAGAAATAATTGGTTCTATTGCTACTGGAATTCCTGAGGACGTCATACCTGAAATTTCATGTCCTGCTACATGAGGACTGTGGGTACCTCCATTAAGAAGGTGTAAATCACTCCCACAAATACCAGCAGAGATAACATCTACAAGCACTCCTTCACCTTTAGGACTGTCTAAGGTTGAAGTTTTTACTTGTCCATCAGCATAGGAAACTCCTCTCACTGTTCTAGATTAAGAGTCTTATAAACAGATGCGGCTACATCGGTTGCTGTCTTCCAGGCTGTAATACCTTCGTGCATTTGATTCATGGTAAAGCCCAAAGATATCTTATTGTCTATATCTGCAAAACCTAGAGAGCCTCCTGCTCCGCCATGTCCCATTGAATTTTTATTGGGTCCCATGCTGACATCTTCAGTTCCAAGCATAAAGCCTAGACCAAAGCGCGTATGAATCTGTCCTAAAACTAAATCCTTTCCATCAGACTCGGTTTGTCTGGCCAATTCTATAGTTTCTGGATTTAAAACATGAACACCATCTTTTGATCCTCCGATAGCCAAAGCCCCGTATAGCTTAGCAATAGAGCGAGCTGTTCCATGACCATTCGCGGCCGGTATTTCGGCCAGTCTCCACTCGCGGGTATTTGCCTCCATATTCTTAGGGTCCATTTTCATTTGCGGATTATTGAAAGCTGCGCCAGATACCGTGGTTGGGTCTTGAAAATCTAAAAGCATTTTGACCAAATTGGGTGCTGCAAACCTTGGAATTCTAGAAAGTATTGGCATCATTATTTTCTGCATCAGCCCCGGCATGTTTGGTTGAATATCGGTTACCCTGCTAAACTTATCTTCTGGTAAACCTATCCAGAAATCTAGATCTAAAGGTTTTGCTATCTCATCATTAAAATATTGACCAATAGTTTTTCCAGATACCCGCCTAACCACCTCCCCTACAAGATGACCGAAAGTTAAAGCATGATATCCGTGAGCCGAACCAGGTTCCCAAAAGGGTTCCTGTTTGGCTAATTCAGAGCAGATCAATTCCCAATTTGTAAAAGAGCCATGATCTAAGGGTTCTCTCACGCCACAGAGGCCAGACTTATGACACAACAAATATCTAATTGGCATAGCCTCTTTTCCATTAGCAGCAAATTCAGGCCAGTATTGTGAAACAGGAGCATCAAGGTCTAATAAACCTTTTTCAACCAGTTGTAATAGACAAATAGACGCCATTCCTTTGGTTGTTGAGAATACATTTACAATTGTGTCTTCCTTCCAATCTTCTGTTTTATCAAGATTTGCATGACCACCCCACAAATCTAAAACCACTTTGCCTTCAACCTCTAAAGTAATAGCACAACCCAGTTCGAATCCTGAATTGATACTCTCTTCAAATATTTTTTTTGCTTCTACAAACTTTTCATCACAATATCCATTAACCATTTTTTTCTCCTTGTTTAATCTTTGGGGCTTGATTTTCTGTATCCATTTTAGAGCGATTTCTTGAAGAGCTTTTATATAATAAAGTTATAGCTTCCTCAATAACATTAAGTCCATTGATGATAAATTTTTCAGTATTATTTGATAACTTAACGGTTCTAGCAGAAACCCGATCTGCATGCTCCGTGTATTTATTAGTCCTATCTTTATTCATCGGATAATTCTACATTAAACATTCATAAATTTTTAAGTAGAATATAAAAATGGAATTAAAAGACCTGGAAAATAATGCATCAGGATCATACGATTTGGTTTCAAAGAAAATTAGAGAGATGGGAAATCAGCCTCTTATCAATTCTGTCTTTGTTTGCCAGACTCTAAATGGACAAAAAAAAATACTTGATGAATGCGTAATAAACAAGAACCTTAAAGACCTATTAGAACTAATAAAAACAAGTCATTCTAAAGAGAAAGGAAATATTTATTTTAATGAAGTACCACAAGGAGCAGAGATCTCCAGAATTTACCTTCTTACCTTCTTAAAACTAGAAAAAACTGATGCAGACAGCGTTGATTGGTTCCAAGTACCATCTTTAATAGATTTAAAGACTAAGGATGCTGCTGTGATTATGACTGAACAAGCCATCTTGTATATTATTGATTGTTAAGGCTTTCTGAAGAGCAGCGTCATCCTGTCGCTCTCACCTATGTCTGAATACTTTTGTTTGTCTTTCTCTCCCAATCTGTATCGAGGAGGCAAGGTCCAAACACCTTTTTCATAATCTTTTGTATCTTTTGAATTGGCATTTATTTCGGATTTAGCGATCAATTCAAACCCTGCCCTTTTGGCAGTTTCAATTGCAAGTTTTTCAGTAACGTATCCGCTGCTTTTCATATCTTCTAAGCTTGTTCCTGGTTTGGCTCTATGCTCAACGACACCAAAAGAACCACCTTTCTTTAAAGCTTTAAATGAAGATTTGAATATATTATCCATAGGCTCTCCCAGCCAATTGTGTAAGTTTCTAAAAGTTACTATTGCATCGACACTATCAGGATCAGCTAAACTTGATTTAAGATTCACCAACTCGACCCTCCCGTACATTGGATTGCTATCCATTTTCTTATTAAACTTCTCTGTGTAATAACTGCCAGATGCAGCAATTAAAGTGCCTGGATAGTGAATGTAATTAGCTAATATCTCTGTGTACCAGCCTCCACCCGGATTAAGCTCCACCACCGTCATATCTTGCTCGATGCCAAAAAATTGCAAAGTCTCTAAAGGGTTACGATAATTATCTCTTGCTGCATAAGCAGGAGTTCTGTCTGGACTATCTATGGCCTTTTCTAAATCGTGGCCCAATAAACTCTCAACAGATAGTATTAGAAGAAAAGGTAAAAATGTTTTTTTTAGGTAATTCATAATATTAATTTTTTTATTTAAATAAGACTAGCAGATTTCTTGTGATTAGATTGCAGTTTTTAACAAAGTTGCAATAACCCTTTCTAATTGGTCGATACTTCCACATTGAAAGACTTTTGTGCAATAAGCAGAATAGTTGGTCATGACTGAATCTCCAGTATTCCATCTATATTTTCCTTCAGGATTGAGCCAATAGACTTGTTTTGCTCTTTCGAAGATAAGTTTCATCAGGTGTGACTTTTCTGGTCCAAAGTTGTTGCGTGCGTCTCCTAATATTACTACGGTAGTTTTCTTATCTATATCGTCAAGACAAAGGCTTACAAATTCAGAAAGAGCCTGCCCATAATCAGTCGAACCCCCTCCGTGTTTTTGAAGTGCTTTTTCAATTGCAGGCTCCAAACTTTGATCTTTAAAATCTTGAGTTACCTCTCCTAAATTAGAAGAAAAAACGAAGGCTCTAAGTTTAGAAACAACCTCAGTAAGACTAAACATGAACATCAACATAAACCTAGCATAGGCTCCAACTGAACCGCTTACATCACAAACAACTAAGATTTTAGGCCGATCCACTTTCTTGTAAGTCCAGCTTAAGTTAAACAGCACACCTTGATTCTTCCAATTGTCTCTTAAAGTTTTTCTAATATCTAACTTCCCTCTTCTGTAATTCTTTTTTCTTCTTGAATGCATATTCGCAAGTTTTTTAGCCATCCTTCTAACCAAAGAATGTACTTCCTGCATATAAGAACGGTCTATCTGGGCCATGTTCATGGATTTAAATACTTGCTCTCTTAATTGCTCACCTGACACGTCACCGTGCAATAAGAATTGTTGTTGCACATAATTAGAAACTCTTTCTCTCAAACCGGTAAGTTGATTTCTTAATTCTTGTTCTAGTTCGGAAGGTTCGCCTCCATCATTTTGAGCACCCATTTGCATGATTTCGTCTTCGAGTTTCCCAACCCCCATTTGCTCTAGTATTCTTCTAGTGAATACAGACCTTTGAGTAAAATATTTTATTTCTCTGATTTCTGATTCTTCAGCTGCATCAGCGATTGCCAACATAATTTCTGCCTGAGAACCCTCCAATAAAGTATTGGCAAGATCTGATTTACCTTCTTGTGGGTTTGCATTGTCAGAAGCTGATTGATTTTCTTCCACAGGCTTAATTTCGTCTGTAAAGAAATTATCAAAGCATTCAGAAAATTTTTGTTTCTCCTCTGGAGTTTTAGGAAGCACTATGGATAGTGTTCTTTTTAAAAGTACCTTGTCGTCGTATCCAACATCATTAATAACGGACATTGCGTCAATGGTTTCTGCAGGAGAAACCCTAACGTTTGCATTTCTAAGCGCTTTTACGAAATCAGTTAATACTCTTTCCATCAGGCGTGCCCATTGAGTCTGAAATGAGTCTAGGAACTTCTTTAGCTACAACTTCAATATCTTGTTGATGCTTTAGAAGTACGTTGAGTGTATCAGTGGCCAACTTAGCGTCTAGCTCTTCACTGTTTAGTAAAATAAGTGTTTTAGCCCAGTCTATGGTTTCAGATATTGCAGGATGTTTTTTTAGATCTAACTCCCTTATCCCTTGAACAAAATTAACAAGTTGTTTTTGCAAAGAATCTGCTATCTCAGGTACGCGAGCATGAACTATTTGTCTCTCTAATTTTGCGTCAGGAAAAGGAATGTATAAGTGTAAACATCGTCTCTTTAAAGCATCACCTATTTCTCTGCTGTTATTACTGGTCAGCATCACGAGCGGTTTAACCACTGCTTTTTTCACACCAAGCTCAGGGATAGATATTTGAAATTCTGAAAGAATTTCCAGTAGAAGGGCTTCAAATTCTTCGTCTGCCTTATCGACTTCATCTATAAGCAACACCGCCCCATCTTCAGTAGTTAAAGCTTGAAGTAGTGGTCGAGTTTCTAAAAAATCCTCTGAGAAGAAGATGTCTTCAAAATCAACAAGTCTTGCAAGAGATTCTTTTAAGCCTTTTGCGCCCTCTAAGACTTCTTGCATCTGCTCTTTTAGTATTTGGGTGTATAAAAGTTGTTTACCGTATCTCCATTCGTAGAGAGCTTTTGATTCGTCAAGTCCTTCATAGCACTGCAAACGGATCATTTCTTTGTTGAAATGCAGCGCAGCTGTGTTTGCTAATTCAGTTTTCCCTACACCTGGAGGGCCTTCTATTAAAATTGGTTTTTCTAATTGGGAAGCCAAATAGACAGCAGTAGAAATTTGTTCGCTGCATATATATCCGTGTTTAGAAAATCCTTCTGTAATTTCCTTAATTAACTTTTCCGGTCCTTCGTTCATTAAAATACTCCTAATAATTTCTTCAGTTCGTTTACAACTTCAAGCGGTTCATCTATGAACAAATGATGCATTGCACCAGGTATTCCTACTACTCTTTCATCTGGTAAATTGCCAACGTATTTCGTGTAGTCTAGCAATTCAGCTGGGAAAATTTGGCTCATTAAACCATATACAAGATAAACAGGACATACAGGATTCATAAGCAGATCCGTAAGGTCAGAAGATTGGTAGGTTTTCATAATCTTCCCGTCTGATTTCAACCTCCAACCCTTATCTGTATTTTTGTAAGAATTACGAGCTATGTATTCTAATATAAAATTATTACTACAGGGCTGAGGAGGTATTAACCTAAAACCACCAGTAGCTTCTTCCAGTGTATTGTAATAGAAATCAGCTCTCACCATCGAACGTCCCATCGGTCTTGCTTTGTCTGGAGGCATAACAACTATAGAATCCAACAATATAATTTCTTTAAATATTTCTGGGTGTATGCCGGAAGCAGCCAATGATATTGAACCGCCCATACTGTGAGCAATAAAAATAGCACTCTTCCAGTTAAGATCTTGAATCACAGCTTTAAATTCTTTAGCGTAAAGAGATTGGGAATATTCCTCTCTATGGTCACTCATCCCATTACCAGAGAGATCAATCGCTACAGCACAAAAGTTTTCAAGAAAATGTGGTGCTATGTAGTCCCACCAATTTGAATTAGCGCTGTACCCGTGCACAAAAAATATACCAGGTTTGGTGGAATCTCCCCACAAGGAGTAATGTATATTCTTACCTTCTACCTTCACAGAACATTCTTGACGTTCTGTAGAGATGGCAGAATCAAACCATTCTGGATTCAGCATTTTTTATTAATTTTTTATACTACGAATTGAATCTTTAAGCGTTTCAGTAATAAGCTCTATGTCATGAGGTTTTGCTATCAGAGAAGGGGAAAGAACCAAAAATTCTCCTGAAAATCTTATCAAAACATTATTCTCATAACACTCTTGAAAAACTCTAGAAGCAAATTCTGTAGCAGGTATTCCTTCAGAACCAAAATGCACAGCTCCCATGAGACCTATATTTCTTATGTCTATTACTTGGTTTTCTCCTTTAAGACTATGAATACAGTCTTCAAAAACCGGTTCAAGTTCTTTTGCCTTTTGGAACAAACCTTCTTCTTCATAAACGTCTAAAGTAGCAATGCCCGCAGCTGCTGCAACAGGATGTCCCGAGTAAGTGTACCCATGAAAAAGTTCTATCATGGCTTCAGGGCCCTGCATAATGGTGTCGTGTATGTCATTCCTAAACGCAACAGCACTCATTGGAATTACTGCACTCGTCAAGCCTTTTGCCATAGTTATTATGTCAGGTGTCACGTTAAAACGATTAGCAGCGAAGGAATCACCCAATCTTCCAAACCCAGTTATCACTTCATCAAAAATTAACAGGATGTTGTGCTTGGTACAAATCTCTCTTATTCTTTCAAGATAACCTATCGGTGGCACAATAACTCCTCCCGAGCCAGTGACAGGTTCAATAATTACAGCCGCTACGGTTGTGGGGTCATGTAGTGCTAGTAGTTTTTCAAGTTCATCTGCAAGGTGCAGCCCCCAAGTTGGCTGACCTCTAGAGAAAGCCATTTCATCTGGATTCCAAGTATGAGGCAGGTGATCAACACCAGGCAATAAAGGTCCAAAAGATTTACGATTTGGAGTTATGCCACCAACTGAGATACCGCCAAAGTTAACGCCGTGATAACCCTTCTCTCTTCCTATTAACTTAGTTCGTTGGCCTTCCCCGTTCGCTACGTGATAAGCCATTGCAACTTTTAAAGCTGTCTCCACCGCTTCCGATCCAGAATTGCCAAAGAAAATTTTATCAAGACCTTCAGGAGTTAAATCAGCTATTTTTTCTGCAAGTTCAAAAGCCTTTGGATGAGACATGTTAAAAGCTGTTGCGTAATCCAATGTGGCCACTTGGTCTTGAACGGCTTTTACTATCTTAGGATGGCAATGTCCTGCATTGCAACACCACAAACCAGCTATGCCATCCAATATCTTCCGTCCATCATCAGTCTCGTAATGCATGCCCTCAGCGGCAACAAGAAGTCTTGGATCTGATTTAAACTTTCTATTCGGAGTAAATGGTATCCAATAATTATCAAGATTCTGATTTTGTTTTTTCATTTTATTTATTTAATACTTAGAAAGAAATTGATTGAGGCTTAATTTTTTAAAGTAATGTTTTTATAGATTAACAAAAAGTTTTAAAGAATAAAAAACAATTCTTATCTTATTTTTTACAATTAGAATATCAAATAATTTAAAAAAATTTACCAATTTAATCAGATTCAGTTTAAATTGATGAAGGATTACTTTTATTAATTATACCTTGCATGAAGTTAACCTCTAAAAGCCCTTTGAAACCCAAACAAAGTAGAAGTATAAGGAGACTTGAAGAAGCCTTGCTGGCCGCCGAAAACATACTAATTCACAAGGGTATTCACGCAATTACTATTAAAGAAGTTTCAATAACATCAGGAATTAAGAGGCCCTCCCTGTATAAATTTTTTTTAAACAATGAGTCAATCATCATTGCTCTCAGAGAAAAGCATTTAAAGAAATTATTGGCCATGTTTAAAGCAAACACTTCTGCTGTTAAATTTAGTGAATCTCATGCGTATATCAATCTATTCATTGACCTCATGTCTATTTATCTAAATGAAAATATAAATTGTTCGTCAATCTTACTTTCTAATAACACCTATACCTCCTCTGCTTCTGCATCTAATCAGATCACGGTAAGTCTTAGCGAAGAATTTATTGCTACTCTTGAAATAAAAAGTCTCATTGTTAACAAAACTAAAATACTTAATATCTTTTCTATTATTAATGCGCTGTTTTTACAAGGATTCTACAACGAAATGCTCATCAGCCCTCGGACTGTCAATGAAACTAAAAGAGCTTGTCTTTCTTACCTTTCAGCCTAAATTATTAAGAAATGATCCTTTCTATGCATTTTTGATCTGTATTCTGTGGATTGTTTACATAAGTAGAAACAGCATAAAATTTAACTCTGTTCGAGGAAGTTTCGTCAACTAAATTTCCATTATTTGAAGCCAGCCAATCCTTATAGTGAGACCGATGGACTATAAAAGGCATTCTTTCGTGTATTTCTGTTAAGTGATCACTGGCTTCAGTAGTTACAACAGCACATCCAACCTGCCCTCGGTAGCCACCATAAACACCTCCAAAACAAAATATATCTCCGTCTAAGTGATGAAAATAAGGAGTTTTTATACCTTCTTCTGTTTTCCATTCATACCAACCATCCGCAGGTATAAGACATCTGCTTGAGTCTCTGAATGAAGGCTTGGTAGACAACGTTTCGAATCTTGCATTAACTAAATTGAAAGGCTTATCCGCCCATAGCGGAGTAAATCCCCAGTTGGTTGTACTCAATTTATCAGTCATTGTGGTAATTTTATTACCTGGAGCAATATTAAAACTTGGAGATACGGATTGTCCTCCAAATTGATTTTGGAAGGCATTTTCATTTCTTATTGTAAATCTACCGCACATAACAAGGTATATTGTTACTAAAAACAATCACCTAGGTCAATTTTTTGTTTTTTAAAGAATTATCTTTTTTAAGCAAAGATTCCTTTTAGTGCAAAGAAGAAAAGTATGGAAAGACCTGCACCTACTGGCAATGTTACTACCCAAGATATCACTATTCTTCCTACTACACCTAAGTCTATGGCAGAAAGACCTCTGGCCAGTCCAACTCCTAAAACAGCGCCTACCAAGGTATGTGTAGTTGAAATAGGAAGCCCAGTACCAGAGGCTAAAACAACGGTTGTAGCTGCAGCGAGTTCTGCAGCAAAACCTCTACTTGGTGTAAGTTCAGTAATATTTTTTCCTACAGTTTCTATTACTCTGTAACCAAGCATTGCCAGCCCGGCAACAATACCTATGCCACCAACTAAAAGAATCCACCAAGGCATAGTTGACTTTGAAGCCACCTCACCTCCTGATTCAATTACGCTTGCAATAGCTGCTAATGGTCCAACCGCATTTGCTACGTCATTAGAGCCATGAGCAAAAGCCATAGCACATGCGGTGAATACCATCAGCACAGCAAACACTTTTTCAACACCGTCAAAAACCACTCCGTCTCTTGTTTGATAAGTATTTTCTACTTTTCTTAAAAAGAAATTACCTATAAAAGTTATAACCAAACCTATTACTATTGAATACAGGAAACTTTCTTGAAAAGTTAAGTCCAAGCCTATGTGCTTTAAACCTTTCAAAAGTGTCACCATAGAAAGCACGAAACCAACCAAGAACATGTAACCCGGAACATATTTCTTGGCATTATCAAAAGGATGTTCCGTATTGAGTATTAGATTTTGAACGCTTCTAAATATAAGAAACGAAATCGTACCGGCCATTAGAGGTGAAACAACCCAACTTGAGACTATAGAAGAAACTTTAGACCAACTTACAGCATCCGCACTTATTCCTACCGCTGCAAATCCCACTATTGCTCCCACAATGGAATGTGTTGTTGATACCGGCCAACCCTTAAATGATGCAATAAGCAGCCAAGTACCTGCTGCAAGCAAGGAAGCCATCATTCCAAACACCAAAAGATCAGGCGAATCTCTTAATAGTTCTGGGTCTATGATTCCTTTTCTGATGGTAGAGGTTACTTCTCCTCCGGCTAAGTAAGCTCCTGCAAATTCAAATATACAGGCCACTATAATAGCCTGTCCTAAAGTTAAGGCTTTGGCTCCAACTGAAGTTCCCATGGCATTAGCAACATCATTGGCTCCTATACCCCAAGCCATAAAGAAACCAAACACAACACCTGAAAAAAGTAAGTAAGGACCATAAAGAGCTATAACTTCCATTTTAAATCTCCTATCTTGATGCTATTAATGAAATTCGGTGACCAACTTGTTCTGCCCTATCTGAAAGTTCTCCTATCTTGTTAATTATGTCGTATAAAAACATAACATTTACAGGTGGAAGGTCTTTCTCAATAGAGAATAATTCGGCTCTAAGTGTTATTTCTGATTGGTCATTCTTATTCTCAAGAGAATCAAGCTTTTCTATAAGATCTTGCATTTTTATTGCAGCATTTCCTCCAAATGAAAACTGAAAAAGTTCGTCAATGTGGTCAACGGCCTCAGCTGCTGCATCAGAAATAGCGGCGGCTTCTTTAGCAAATAAAAGGAAAGAAGGCGCAATTTGAGCAGGTATTTCCATTTTACGTCCTATCATCAATCCTGAGATATCTTTGACGGTGTTAGGCAATTCATCAGCCAACTTGATAAGATCAAGTATGTCCTCTCTAGGAACTGCAAGAAAAAGACTCTTGGTTAATAGAGCTCGTGTTTCTGCTTTTAAGGTATCTGCTTGATTTTCTAAATTAGAAATTACTTTTCTAGAGCGAGTTGCATCGTCCCAGTTTAAATTAATAACAGATTGAATAAATACAATTAACTCCTCAACGCTCTTTTTAGAAACATTCATATGCGCTTGGATAGGTCCAAATGGAGATTTTTTTATTAAGTCTGTAAAACTAGTTGATTTCATATTGCGCCTCTTTTTTTTAAATTCTTAATAAATTGTAGATTAACTATACTCTTTGAGTGTTACAGAATTGTTACAATCAAGAAAACAAGTTGCTAATGATTTAAAGTTTGAAAACTTACTTAGATATTTGTGTTTGTTGGTTATAGTAAATTAAAAATTATATTCAAAACCAATTGCCACTATTTCTTTTTCTTTAGATGCCTTTTCGCCACTTAAGTCGGTATAAAAGAAAAAGAGCTCCGCTTTACTAGTCAATTTATGGTGATAACCAATGCTATTTTGTTCTCCAGAACCTATCTTCATATCTGATTTGGCAGTTTGGATACTGAAAGTACCGCTATCTCCAATTTTTCTTGAAAAACTGAGAACATAACCATCTTCTTCGACACCGGTTTTTTTATTCTCAGTTTCCTGATAAATAAAACCTAAAGTATTCTTTTTATGAGGGATTTGGAAGGTAATACGAGTATTGTCGTAACCTTTAATTTCACTGTCTACAGCGATAGAAGCATATAAATTTTTGGTTTTGTAATTTAGAGCCATTGATGTTGGGCTACCTATACTATTATCAACAAGCCCTTCGGTATCTTTTATTGCATTTAAAGCTATGGATAGTCCGCCTGCAAAAGTTGTTGTCGTATAGCCTATAAAATCACTCATCCTATTCTCACCTTGAAGAATGTTTTTAATATCACCCGCTAAGTCGTTAAATAAATCAATTTTTGACTGAGACTTTTTTAAAGCAGTGTCATGAGTTCCTAAGAATAGAGTTCCATAAGAACCTTTAAGACCTATAAAACTATTTCTCTGCTTAAAAGTTCTTCCTTTTGATTCATCTGCCACTCCATCAACGGGATCAACTTCATATTCAATCTGATAAATAGCCTCAAGACCTGCACCAAAACCAATGCTTCCTTTAAGACCTAAACGAGAGGCATTACTTACTATACCTATTTCTGTATCAGCCAAGGTATCTTCTGATTCAACAGATATCCATAACTTACCGTAGAACTTTGGATCTGAACTCAAAGACAAGGTTGTTAAAGAAAGTATTAATAATAGAATTTTATTTTTCACTTCTGCTCCAATATTTATGAAGTCATGAAGTTTAAAAGATAATTGTGACAAATTTGTAACAGAAGAGTCACAATTAGGTAGCTTATTTTATTGACTTAGTAAGAGTAAACCAAAATATAGCACCTTTTGGATAAGCAGGCTCTACACCTATATCACCCCCCATTTGATTGACTAAGTTCTTTACTATTGACAGCCCTAAACCTGTTCCAGGATTAGAAAGAACCAACTCAGATTGGACTCTATAGAACCGCTCAAAAATACGATCTCTTTGCTCTGCCGGTACTCCCGGACCTCCGTCTTCTAGTTCAAACTTAACAAACGAACCAACATCTCTTCCTTTGATCTGAATTAATGTTTTGCCATCTTCGTGTCCATACTTCATAGCATTTTCTACTAAGTTAGTAATTATTTGTTCAAAGGCCTGTGAATCTGCATAAACTTGCAGATCTTTGTCTAAGATAATTTGAATTGTATGTCCTTCAGGTTCTGATAAAGAAATAACTAAGTCAGGTAAGACCTCATTCACATTAATATTTTTTAGATCTAATCTATATTCTCCAGATTCTATAGTCGAGAGATTAAGAATATCTGACAGGAGATTAGTTAACTTTACTGAGTTCTTCAGAATGACTTGGGTAAACTTCCTTGCAACAGCTTTATCTTCTAAAGCACCATCCATTAGAGATTCAGCATTTGCTCTAATTACGCTTACCGGGGTTCTTAGTTCATGGGAAACGTTACTAATAAAATCTCTTCTTACTGTCTCCAGGGCATTTTTTCTAGTTATGTCCAGCAACACTACTAGCGTCTCTTGCAAAGTCTTTTCATAACTAAAACTTGCCAAAAACCTTTTCCCGCCTTCTTTTGAGCCATCTATCTCTTCAACTAAAGCGCCCTGCTCTCTTGTTGTTTTTAAAAACTGGATCAGTTTACTAGTACCTAGAACTTCGACGTATTTACTACCTTCAGATATTTTAGTTAGTCCTAGCAGGGCAAGGCATGAAGTATTAATTTCAGAAATTAAATCATCTCTATCTATAACCATAAAACCTATACCCATTGCGTTTAAGGCTTTCGAAAGGTCTCTAGATGGTTGTATCTCTATGACGGGTTGAGACGTACTTTCTTTTTTAGTAAACCAAGAGAACATACTCATGCAAGCGGATTGTAATCAAAACGGTAGCCTACCGTTCTAACAGTTTCAATGTGCTGACCTAAAATTCCTATTTTAGACCTTAATCTCTTAATGTGCGTATCAACTGTTCGAGTTGTTACATCACTTGAGTATCCCCAAATTTGTTGTAGTAAATAATCTCTAGTTTGCACTTTCCCATTGTGTCTTGCTAGGTGGAGGAGTAAGTCAAATTCCTTTGCGGTTAGATTTATTTGGGCCTCATCTATAAGAACCCTGTGAGCCGATAAATCTATTTCCAGGATCCCCAAAAGGATATTATCTTTTGACTCTATTAAATGACTTCTCTTAAGAAGAGAGGCAACTCTTAATGTCAACTCTCTCATGCTAAATGGCTTAACTACATAATCATCAGCGCCTAATTCTAGGCCCAAGACTCTATCCACCTCTTCGCCTTTGGCAGTTAGCATGAGAATCTTTATATCACTGCTAATTGGATTATTTCTTATTTCTTTACATATTTCTAATCCTGACATGTCGGGGAGCATTAAATCTAAGATGATCAGGTCAGGAGTAATTTTACTAATAGCTTTTTGAACCCCATCAAACCCAAGGCTGGAACATGAGACTTTATACCCGGCATGTTTAAAATTATATTCAAGGGTCGAAAGTAGATCTTTTTCATCTTCTATGATTAAAATATGGTCACTCATTTGATGATGATAACCATAAATTTATTTTAAAAGTGACGGTAGTGTGAAGTTTAAACTTAATTTTTATTAAAGTATTCATTAGCAACACGACTTCTCAATTCTGAACTGGAAAAACTATGCGGTCTTTTATTGAAATAGCATTTATCTAAATATTTTTCTCTACCGGTAAAGGGCCTGTCTTTATACTCATCTCCCAAGATTCTTATATCCCAATCAATTGTATCCAATATTTTTACAAGGTCAGCTTCGCGATCGTATATCATCACTTCATCGACGTATCTACACTCCCAAACTTGGATCTCTCTTTCTTCAATGGATTGAACCGGAGGATTTTTTGCCTCCCTGTCCAGACTAGGATCTGACTGAATAGCAACAATTAAATAATCGCAAACTTCTTTTGCCTCTTCCAGCATCAGCACATGTCCAGCATGAAACAGGTCAAATGCACCGAAAGTAATTCCTTTTTTCATAATTAAACTTTTTGATTGGATCAATTATCCATTAATATGCCTCCTAAGAGAAATATTTATGAAGATTATAAAAACAAAATATCTATTTGGTGCCTTTATAGAAGATATAGACTTAAAAGAGCCTATGTCGGACGAAAACATAAGCAATTTAAATAATGCGTTATCAGAAAACGAAGTAATTTTTTTTAGAGATCAAAAAATCACCCACGAAGATCACAGAAGATTGGCAATGTATTTTGGTCAACTACAAACACATCCGGCTTACCCAACAATCAAAGATTATCCTGAAATTACTATTCTAGAAAATGACAGAGAGAACCCTTCAAAAATTGAAGAGTGGCATACGGATATGACTTTTAGAAAAACCCCTCCCTTGGGAAGTATATTGATAGGAAAAATAATCCCAAAAGATGGAGGAGACACTCTATTCTCAAGTCTCGCCTACGCATATGAGGATCTAAGTACTGAAATGAAGATAAACATTAAAGATCTTACCGCTGAACATAGCTTTGAATTTGGATTCCAAGAAAGTTTGGCAGAAGAAGGTGGAAGAAAACGATTAGAAGATGCGTTGTTAGAAAATCCTGCTGTTAATCATCCTGTGGTTAGAACTCACCCATTAACCAAAAGAAAACTGCTCTTTGTTAATAAACTTTTTACTTCTAAGATAAATGAATTGCCTCAAGAAGAATCAAAAGAACTTCTAGAATATTTATGCTCCCATATACAAAAGGACAAGTATATATGTCGCTTTGAATGGGAAAAAGATTCAATAGCTTTTTGGGACAATAGATCGGTTCTTCATAAGCCAGATAATAATTATTGGCCTCAACTTCGAAGAATGGAAAGAATAACTATTGATGATACCGAAAGACCTTACTGATTCTGATATTTAAAGAACTTTACCCACCATTTAGCTACTTTAACACTATCAATATTATCATTTTTTAGACTATAACTGGCTTCTTCATAAACAGTTTTGCTAAGCTGGTCCTTCCTATTTGAAGCTACATCATAAGCATAATCAGCTGTAAATTCAGGATGCCCTTGGATAGACATGATATGCGTTCCAATGGAATACATTGCTATAGGAACATTTTCGTTTCTCGCAATTAGTTTTGCATTCTGTGGAAGTTCTGTGACTTGATCTTGGTGAGAGTGTATCAAGCTAATTGACGTATTTTGTTCCTCAATGAAATCAAATTTTTCTAAAAATTCATAACTTTGAACTCCTATAGTCCAACCTTTATCTGATTTCTTGGTCTTCCCTCCCAGTGCTTTGGCAATTAATTGATGCCCGAAACAAACTCCAACCAATGGTTTTTTTAAGTTATTAAGATCTTGTACAAATGTTTCTAACTTTCTTATCCATTGCTCTGAGTCATAAACACTCAATTTACTGCCAGTAATCAGATACCCATCACACTCATCTAAAATCTTTGGATAATTGCCTTCTACAACATCGTAAACCTTTAGCTCTATAGAAGGGTCTGCTTGATTAAAAATATGACGATAAAAATCAGGCTGATCACCATGTTTGCCAACTAAATCTGGCATTACATGGTCGGTTAGTAAAATTCCTATCGTTAATTTCATAAGCTTTCAATATTATCCCATAAAGCATGACTGAATAAGAAATGACTGTTATTCTTTATTTTTTTACTAAGGAGATAATAATGAAAAACATTTATGAGTTTCTTA
>Ga0209710_1000891_pt1 | contig 24768 bp, 17 predicted proteins | sample ArcticOcean_MG_C_5_FD_187436 | JGI IMG/M metagenome (GOLD analysis project Ga0209710, IMG submission 187436) | Marine microbial communities from western Arctic Ocean - ArcticOcean_MG_CB4_138 (SPAdes) (version 2) | ecosystem: Environmental > Aquatic > Marine > Oceanic | place: Arctic Ocean...
GTAATGTTTAAAGGGACTGGATATGATCATTTAATGATACCTGTAGAAGGGTATTATGATTATCAAGCTCCCAAATAGACGATACATTAATCAATAAAAATAAACTCACATAATTATTATGTGGGTTTTTTTATTTTATAATATCATTAAAATCATTTATATCTGTAGCTCCTCATCATAATATCTTTTCAGGTAAGCCTCAACCTTTAAACCAAGACTATTTTAAGACCCTTTGGAGTCGTTTTAAGAGCCAATCAAGCACACCTGAATAAGGACAACCATTGTACTGCTTTAGGCACTCAGGAGCTACAGAAATATTTAAGATAACTGTTTCTATAGCCAAGCTACAGAAAGCAATGCGCATTTATCCATAAATGTTAGTTTAACCTATTTAAGAGGTTTAGAAATAAATGGATTAATAGAGGAGCCCATAGGAGTGAAGTCACACTATTTTGGGGAAGATTTGGAATTATTACAAGAACAATATTAATTAGTTTTAAAGTCTTTATCTAATCTAGAATTCGTCAAATAATGAATGGAAACTTTCAATAAAATCATCCATACTTTTATTTTCATAGGTTGAAATTTCAGGATACATCAACTCACCCTCATTTTGACTTATATTATCCAGATCACTAACATTTAAAATATCATGAGCAAGTTCATGATACATTAAAAAATATCGCATTGGTTTGTTAAATTTTTTCCAAGTTGAAGCATTAATATAAATCTCAATTTTATCGTCGTCATTAAAACCATAGGAAACTCCATGAATGTGGGTAGCGTTGTCTATTTGATCAAGTCTTGAAAGTTTGATTATTGTTGTTTTAGGGTTTTTTTTTGTAATTCCAGAAATTTCAAGATCACGATAAAATTTCTCTACATACATTTCAAAATTTTCATCTGATTCATATGAGTTTGCAACAATCTCATTGTATAAATTAATATCTGATTGTTTTTGTACTGATGAGTAAGCAATTATTGAGATCAATGCTATTACACCAACTGCGATTAACCACTTTTTTGCGCTAGAAATCTTATTTTTTTTAACTGTGGCTTGAATTGATTTTAATTCTTTTTTTGAAGTAGATTTAGGTTCAAACTCAACTTTTCGTAATGGCTCTTCAGTAGATTTTAGATTTATCCCAGGAGGAATAACACTCGTTAGATACTCAAGATCAGGTATTTGAGATATTTCTTCCCATTGTTCCATACCATAGCACCACACTTTGGTTTCCATTGAAATATTTTGATTTCTTAATTCTTCTTTAGAAAAAGGGCCAAATTTTTCTTTCCCATCCGTTATAAAATATTTATTCATATTTAATTGTATTGTTCAGGAAAAATCACGGAGTTTGTTATCAAATTATAAAGTTTCTCTAGAGCTTTAAATTCTGCATTATCAATTCCGCCGCCTTGAAGAAAAACTAATTTATCCTCATAAAAAATAATCCAAAATTTCATAATCATCCCAATTTTATTACCAAACTTTTCATATTCTCCTTTTATTGTTAGTTCAATCGCTGGGTAAGTGTCAATTGTAGTTATATTTTGATTTAATATTTGAGGATTTATTAATATTGAGGCAATTTCGTTTACAAATTCATTAGTAAACTCTTTGTCTAAAAGCATTTCTTTAGCTTCTTTTCTTGAAACGAAAGAAATAAAATTTTTCGTTAAAATCATGTAATTATTTGTTCCATTCACAAACTTCTTGACAATATTTGGCCTATCACCCTCCATTATTTCCCATCCTACAGGAACTTTTAATTTTAAATTAATCTTTTTTGCTTTTGGATGTCCATTAATGCTAATATAGTCGCCTAACTTAAAACTGTAATTCGAAAACTCACTTGATTTAATGCTAATTTTCTTCACAATTCTATTATTTTTATAATAGTGGAAATCAACATTAATATTATTTAAAAAAAAAGTTTTAGCTATACCAATAGTTTTCCAATTTGAAATTAAGTCTTCTTTTAAGTTTAAAGGCGCCAACCATTTATCAGGTACGTTATATTGGTAAAATAAAGTTCGCCCTACCGCAATGCAACCAATAACTGAAATACCATTACCAAGATCTATTTCTTTAGATTGATTGTAAACATTCTTTGCAAATTCTTTAATTTCATTTTCTGATATAGTTTGACTGTATGTAGCATTTGTCAAGAAAAATAACTGAATTAAAACTATTAAATATTTCTTCATATACTTTTCCATATTGCCATGCTAAAAAATCCAATAACTGCCATAACCCATCCTAATGTTTTTGTTTCTTTTTTATACTTTCCAAATGCATAATTAAACCCTATGGCAATACCACCCCATCCGCCTAGAAAAGAAAAAATAAATCCTGCGATAATCCAACCCTGACTCGCTTTTTTTAATCCTGGTATTTCAACATTTTTAGGTATTTGTTTTTTTTCTTCATTTTTGGTTTCAGTCTTTACAGAGTCTTTTAAATCTGATAAAGATGGTGGAATCAATTCTAATATTGGTATCATTTCATTCAAATCGCTAGCTTTTGTCCAGTCATTCAGACCTTCATACCAAATTAGAGTTTCTTGTTTTATATTTTCATTCTTTAATTCTTCGAACGAATATGGTCCGTTTTGTTGGTTGTTATTTGAGTAAAAGTAATTTTTCATATATCTCTTTAAATTGTTTGTTATTGATAACTTTTAAACTGCCCTGGGCTAATTTTATTCCAAAAATCACTCTAATTTTTTTGGCGTTTAATATTAACGATCAAGAATATTGAACTTGATATGAAGCTAAAAACCATTTTATATTTTATTATATTTAAATATTTAAATATAATAAATTTTGTCATGAATGAAGATATAAAGAAATATGAAACACAACAATTAGATAAATTAAAGATTAATGACCCTGAGGAGTATCAAAGATTAAAATACGCTCAACAAACTAGAAATAAATCCCGGAAAAAGAAATCGAATAAAAGAAATGTAATATATGTTTTAATTGTTCTTCCTTTAAGTTGGATTAATTACATTTTTAGTGGTCCTCCGATTTTATATTTGTTATTTCCATTTTCCCCATTTATTTTAAGAAAATTGTTTAGTAAATCAAATTACTCATAATTTTTTTAAATAGAGTGGACTTTACATCTCCAATATTTTTTATTATTAAACACCCAATTATAAAGTAATAGTTAAGTAACTAACTTCAAAATAATTTTTCCTACTATAGGAGTTAAGTCACATTATTTTGGTGAAGATTTGGAACTATTAAAGTTAGATTTTTTGATTAATGAATTGGATTTAGTATAAAATTGTTTTTGTGATAATAAAAAGCATTTTCGTAATTAGTATAGGGACCATTATTTAGAGGATTATTACTTATTTTTAATTTTTTAAGGTATCTTTTAAATTCTTCATTTGTCATTTTTAACCATCCATTATACCTTGTAGATTTATCCCATAACAATTGACCATTCTCCCATTCTCCTCCAATAACGTAATATCCAGGACCATTTCCTTTTGTATCTCCCCTAAAATTGTATGCTACACGTCCTTCACCATGAAATTGACCATTTTTAAAGTTTCCGGCATAGTGTTCCTTTATAGGATTACCGTCATACCATACAATATTATTGTACCAGTTACGGCCTAAAAATTCAGGCTTACTTCTATTTCTCTGCCCTGATCTGATGTATAGCGATTCTCCATAACCGTTTTCGCAATTACCTATTATACAAATTTTATTTTTACTCTCGCCAAAAGAAAAGAATAAAAATGTAAAAAGTACAATTGGTACAATCAAAAATGATAATAATTTAAAAACTATCTTATTCTTCGTTAATGATTTAATTTTATAAATCAGATAAATCTCCGTAATTAGAAAAATTAATAATGGAATGTATATTAAATAAAACTTTAAATAGTTAAATCCACTGGCAGTCATTTCGATTGCCCATGCGGCAAATAAAATAGAGATAACTATAAAAATTAATATTTGTATGATTATGTTTTTCATGTGGATAAATATACTTAAATACTGGAAGTGTGTTATTTCTAAATCTTAGTTTAGAGACATTTTTCTTTTATTAACTCATAAGCTTTTGTTATACCTAATTCGCCAGCTCTACTGAAGTCAAGGCATCCTTTTTCAGTTTTTTCTAAAAAATGACTTCTTATTATACCTCTGTTAATTAAAGCTTCTGCATAACCATCTTTTAGCTCTATAGCTTTTGTAAAATCTTGTTCGGCTCCATCGTAATTCTTTAAAATAGCTTTAATCCGGCCTCTATCAAGGTAAACAACGGCAAGACTTTCCGATTCATCTTCTACAATTGAAAAAAGTATATTATAATCTAATAATGCTCCTCTATAGTCTTCAAGTTTATTTTTACATTGAGCTCGAATATATAGAGCAGATAAAACATTTCCTTTCTCTTCGGTTTCTATAACTTTAGTTAACTCACTTATTGCTGCCGCATAATTTTTAGAATTATAATGATTTATACCTTTTTCATAATAATTATTTTGCGCATTTACAAATGTGCACATATTTACGATTAATGAAATAATAAAAAGATTTCTCATAATTCAAATAATTTAGAATAAGCGGATAATAAAATTAATTATTCTTAAAGATAACATTTTATCTGTGAATAAAGCCTTGGAGCCCATAGGAGTGAAGTCACACTATTTTGGGGAGGATTTAGCTATTTTTTGAAGGCTTTTGGTTTTGCGCCACTAGGTTGCCAAATGGTTTTTAAAATATTCTAAACTCTTTCTAGACTCTCGGAAGATCATTATTGTCTTTCAACGGCAGGTTAGATCTACCCATGAGATAGGTGTCGATATGATGTGCAGCTTGGCGTCCTTCAGAAATCGCCCAAACAATCAATGATTGCCCACGGCGCATGTCTCCCGCTGTAAAAACACCCGCCACATTGGTTGTATAGTCTTTGGTAGTAGCTTTTATATTTGTTCTATAATCCAGTTCTAACCCAAACTGTTCGGCAAGTGTTTTTTCAGCACCAACAAAACCCAAGGCCAATAGTGCCAGGTCGCAATCCCACTGTTTTTCTGTGTTGGGAATTTCTTTTAATTGTGGGCGTTCACCTTCTTTAAAAATCCATTCTACTTCTATGGTTTTCAGACCCTTGAGATTTCCATTTTTATCTCCCAAAAACTCCTTTGTGGAAATACTAAAATGACGCGCTACTCCCTCTTTATGAGAAGAAGTTGTTTTTAGTCTCATCGGCCAATATGGCCAGGGCTGGTTTGCTGGTCTGCCTTGTGAGGGTTTACTCAAAATTTCAAAATTGGTGACCAATTTTGCTCCCTGTCGGTTACTAGTTCCTATACAATCTGAACCTGTATCTCCGCCACCAATTACAATGACATTTTTATCCTTTGCCGAAAGGATACTATCCATCTTTAGCAATCCATCCACATATTGATTGCTCATTTTTAGGAAATCCATAGCCTGATGCACTCCTTTTAAATGATTTCCTTTTATCGGAATACCTCTTCTTTGGGATGCACCCCCAGACAATAATATAGCATCAAAACCAGCTTTAATTGTTTCAATACTTACATTTTTACCAACATGCGCATTCGTTTTGAACTGGATACCTTCTGCCTCTAATATTGCAAGGCGTCTGTCAATAATATTCTTTTCTAATTTAAAATCTGGAATTCCATAGCGTAACAATCCTCCTACCTTTGCATCACGTTCGAATACGGTAACTTTATGACCGGCTCTATTTAACTGTTGCGCTGCTGCCAATCCAGCGGGCCCTGATCCTATGACTGCAACCTTCTTTGTTGTTCTTTTCTCAGGCGGGTTTGCATGTATCCAGCCTTCTTTAAATGCTATCTCTACTATATTTTTTTCGATATTTTCAATAGTAACGGGATCTTCATTTATTCCTAAGACACAAGCTTCCTCGCATGGTGCAGGACACAATCGGCCCGTAAATTCTGGAAAATTATTAGTGGCATGTAAAATTTGTGCAGCTTCTTTCCAACGCCCTTTGTAGACCTTATCATTAAAATCGGGGATAAAATTACCCAGCGGACAACCACTGTGACAAAACGGAATACCGCAGTCCATGCATCGAGCGCCTTGCTCCTTGAGTTTTTTTTCCTCTAAGGGTACCGTAAATTCATTATAATTTTTGAGGCGGTGTTCCACTTTTTTAATGCCTTCATCGACACGCTTATATTCTAAAAATCCAATTGTTTTTCCCATAATATTATTATTCTACAAGATTTTCATTTGCTAATCTTAAGAGTGCCTGTTTATATTCCTCTGGTAAGACTTTAATAAACTTAGGCAAATGAATCTTCCAGTTTCCCAGAATTCTTTTTGCTAAAGGGCTCAATGTTGCCTTGTAGTGGTTTTCAACCAAACTTTTTAATTCTGAAATATCATCAGTCAATTTTACACCTTCTATATTCAAACCCTTTTTGTTACAATTGATATTAAATGTGTCGTAAGCATTGTATACATATGCAATACCTCCGCTCATTCCAGCTCCGAAATTTCTTCCAACTTCACCGAGTATTACTGCCCTTCCTCCTGTCATGTATTCACAACCGTGATCTCCAATTCCCTCAACTACTGCCACTCCACCAGAATTCCGCACGCAAAAACGTTCTCCCGCTTTTCCATTAATATAAACTTCACCTGAGGTAGCTCCGTATAAGGCAACATTTCCAATGATTACGTTTTTATCAGGAATAAGGGTTGAACTATCAGGGACTTTAACAACCAACTTTGCCCCAGACAAACCTTTGCCCAGATAATCGTTTGCGTTTCCATTAATTACTAGTGTTAGTCCCTTTGTTGCAAAGGCTCCAAAACTTTGCCCAGCGGAACCTGTGAAGTTAATTTTTAGTGTGTTATCTGGTAGGCCTTGCGCCCCGTATATTTTAGAAATTTCATTACTTAAAATTGCACCAAAAGCCCTATCTCTATTAGTTATTTTTGATGCTATAACTGTTTTTTCTTTTCGAAATAATGCTGGATGTGCCTGCCTAATAATTTTAAAATCTAAAGATTTTTCTAAATCGTGATCTTGCGCTTCAGTATTGAAAACTTTCGTTCCTTCAGGCACACTCACTTGATGTAATACTGGGGATAAATCTAAGCCATTAGACTTATAAAAATCGATTGTTTTATTCCGATTTAATTTTTGAACTTGACCCACCATCTCGTCTACCGTTCGGAATCCTAGTTGGGCCATAATTTCTCGTAATTCTTGTGCTACGAAATACATAAAGTTTACCACATGTTCTGGTTTACCTTTAAATTTTTTACGCAACTCCGGATTTTGGGTTGCAATCCCAACAGGGCAGGTGTTTAGATGACAAACACGCATCATTACACAACCTGATGCAACCAAGGGGGCAGTTGCAAAACCAAATTCTTCAGCGCCCAGCAAACAAGCAATTGCAACATCTCGACCTGTTTTTAATTGCCCATCGCATTCTAAAACTACACGGTTTCTTAAGTTGTTGAGCACTAAGGTTTGCTGTGCTTCGGCAAGTCCTAACTCCCAAGGTAGTCCTGCATGTTTCATGGAGGTCAATGGCGTTGCCCCAGTTCCACCATCATGACCGGAAATTAAAATCACATCTCCTTTTGCCTTAGCAACTCCAGCAGCCACGGTACCCACGCCTACTTCAGAAACCAATTTTACATTGATTCTGGCATTCCGATTGGCAGATTTTAAATCATAAATAAGCTGTGATAGATCTTCTATTGAATATATATCGTGATGTGGTGGTGGTGAAATCAATCCGACATAGGGAGTCGAATTTCTAGTTTTAGCGATATCCGGATTTACTTTTGATCCAGGCAACTGGCCTCCTTCTCCCGGTTTTGCTCCTTGTGCCATTTTAATTTGAATCTCTGTCGCGTTTGTAAGGTAATTAGAAGTCACCCCAAAACGGCCAGAGGCTACTTGCTTAATAGCCGAGTTTTTCCAATCTCCGTTTGAGTCCTTGTAAAAACGGCTCTGGTCTTCTCCGCCCTCACCCGAATTGCTTTTACCCCCAATACGATTCATGGCAATGGCCAAATTTTCGTGTGCTTCTTTACTAATGGATCCATAAGACATTGCACCCGTTTTAAAACGTTTTACAATTTTAGTCCATGGTTCAACCTCCTCTAATGGTATTGGATCAAAATTAGCAAACTCAAACAATCCTCTAATGGTCATAAGTTTCTTGCTTTGCCCATTTACCAAATCTGAGTATTCTTTAAAAGTACTGTGTTTATTGCTTCTTACAGATTCCTGTAATTTTGCAACTGTAAGTGGATTAAAAGCATGCTTTTCTCCACTTCTTCTCCATTTATATTGTCCTCCAAAATCTAAATGCAAGCTTCCATCTATCGTATCTGTATTATAGGCACTTGTGTGTCGTTTGCAGATTTCTCTTTCGATTTCCCTTAGACCAATTCCTTGGATTCTTGTTACTGTATTTGGAAAGTATTGGTTGACTATTTTGGTGTTTAAACCGATGCATTCAAAAAGTTGTGATCCTCGGTAAGAGTTCAGGGTTGAAATCCCAATTTTATTCATCACTTTAAGAATTCCCAATCCAACGGCTTTATTGTAATTATTTATAGCCTCTAAGTAATCGAATCCTAGAATTTCTTGCTCTTTGACTTGTTTAGATACAATTTCGTTTACGATATATGGATTAACAGCACTCGCACCAAATCCGAAAAGCAAAGCAAAATGATGTACTTCTCGAGGCTCGGCAGATTCTATAATAAGACTTGCTCTGGCGCGTTTCCCAATTTTATAAAGTTCATGATTTACAAAAGAGCAGGCAAGCAACGCGGGGATTGGCGCCATTTTTTTAGAGACTCCTCTATCTGAAAGGATGATGATATTACCTCCTTGATCTATTGCTTTCGAGGCTTGCTTTACAAGGTCTATAAGTGTTCGTTCCAGCTCATTTAAACCTTTATCCACCTCATATAACATAGCTATTGTAGTCACTACAAAATCTGGGTTTTGCGTATAATTCTTAATCTTATCTAAATCGTGTTTTGAAATCACAGGGTTTTGAATCTTGAGTTTCTTGCACTGGTCCTCATTGATTTTGAAAATATTTGTATCACTTCCAAGTGTTAAACTAATGTCTGTAATTAATTCTTCTCGAATCCCGTCTAAAGGTGGATTAGTTACCTGTGCAAACAACTGTTTGAAGTAGTTGTATATCAGCTGAGGTTTTTCAGAAAGAATAGCGATCGGACTGTCATTACCCATGGAGCCAATAGGTTCTTTCCCTAATTGTGACATTGGCTGGATGATAATCCCCAAATCCTCTTGAGTATAGCCAAAAACGATTTGTCGTTTTTCTAAAGGATCTTCTTGGTGCTCTATAGGACCTTTTTTTGGAGGAATATCTGCTAAATGCACTAAACTTTTTTCTAGCCATTTTTTATAGGGATGTCTCGATACTATTTCATCTTTTATTTCCTTGTCATTGATAATGCGTCCTTGGTTCATATCCACTAAGAACATTTTTCCAGGTTCCAACCTGCCGTGACTTGCTACATTTTTAGGATCAATTTCAATAACACCGGTTTCTGAAGACATAATCACAAAACCATCTTTAGTAACGCTATAGCGAGAGGGTCTTAATCCATTTCTGTCGAGAACGGCTCCAATATAGTTGCCGTCGGTAAAAGGAATAGATGCAGGACCATCCCAGGGCTCCATGATGCAAGAATTATATTCATAAAACGCTTTTTTAGCTTCAGGCATATAGGGATTTTTTTCCCAAGCTTCAGGTACAAGAATCATCATTACTTCTGGGAGAGACCGTCCTGTCATTAATAATAATTCCACCAACATATCCATTTGAGCCGAATCAGATTTTCCAGGTAAGATTATCGGAAAAATACTTTTAATTTCATCACCGAACCAATCACTTTTCATGAGCTCCTGTCTGGATAATGTTCTTGAAACATTTCCGCGCAGGGTATTTATTTCGCCATTGTGGCACATATAACGAAATGGCTGAGCCAAATCCCAAGTTGGGAACGTATTTGTAGAAAAACGTTGGTGTACCAGGGCCAACCTAGTTACAAACAAAGGATCTGTTAAATCTTTATAGAACAACTTTATATCCTCAGGAATAAGTAGCCCTTTGTAAATGATAATTTTGGTTGATAGACTCGGTAAATAAAAGAATGCCATTTCTGAAATTTTGGAAGAATTGATTTCGTGTTCCGTTTTCTTCCTGGCAATGAAAAGTTTTAGGTTAAATTGGAAATCGTCAAGTATTGTATTTGATTTTCCAATAAAGATTTGTTTGATAAATGGTTGGGTAAGGGCAGCGATTTTACCAAGCACCGATTCATCCACAGGCACGTCCCTCCAACCAATTACATCAAGTCCTTGTTCTGTAATGTGTTTTTCAAATATTTCTATACAGAACTTTCTCTGATTTTCTCTTTTAGGCAAAAAAACATTGCTAACGGCATAAGCTTGCTCTTTTGGCAAATTAAACTCACAGTTCTTTACAAAAAAGTCATGCGGAATATCGATTAAAATACCGGCACCATCTCCAGTTTTTCCATCGGCATTAACCGCTCCTCTGTGCTCCAACTTTTCTAAAATTTGAAGTGCCTTATGAATTATATTATTTGACTTGACTCCTTTTAAACTGCAGATAAATCCGGCACCACAATTATCGTGTTCAAATTCTGGTAAATACATCCCTTGTCTGGTCAACATAAGCATCAAATTTTAAGATAAACTGATAGTATATTTTTGACAATATAACAACAATGAATTCACATATCATAATGTGTAAATCACTTTTATGAACATGAAAATAAGAAGCTATTAAAATAAAGAATATCTCATTTTTACCCTCACTTTTTTATGATAATAATAAAATAAAAAACATGAAATTCGATTTTTATTTGATTTAAATGAGGTGAAAACAAATTATCGTTGAATTAAATTTAGTAAATATTGGGAATAAACAAAATATTCTTAAAATACTTCTTATGGAAAAAACAAAAAATCAATTATATTTTATATACCCCCTAATTTTTAGGGGGTATAATTATAAATAAATCAAATTTTAAACTTTGACCCCCTTTTTTTTGGGGGGTAAAGTTTAAAAACATAGTTTTATTCCATAATTAATCTTAAAAACAATATTAAATATGAAAAAAACTACATTTTTTATTTTAGCACTAATTTCTTCCTCATTTATGTTTTCTCAGGAAGAAGAAGTACCTAAAAATAAGTTCTCTTTTACCGGAAGCGTCGATACTTATTTTAAGAGAAATATTAGCGCTCCATCACAGGCTTTATTAGATGAAAACGGAGCCCCTTATTTTGTAACTCCAACAACAGCTTTTGCCAATAGAAATGGCTTTGGCCTAGGAATGGCAAATATAGTAGTAGGGTATCAAGGAGAGACTGTTGGATTTGTTGCAGATCTTGGGTTTGGACCTCGCGCTGAAGATGCCGTCTTTTTATCTGTAGGCTCAAGCAATATTGTAAATCAGCTTTACATGTACTGGAATGTTAGTGATAATGTAACACTTACCGTAGGAAACTTCAACACTTTTCTTGGCTATGAGGTTATCTCACCGATTGGAAATTTTAACTATAGCACTTCTTATATGTTTTCCTATGGTCCTTTTTCACACACAGGTTTAAAGGCAGATATAGCATTGGGAGATTTTTCATTAATGCTTGCGGTTATGAATCCTACAGATTACACCGAAATAAATTTTGATGACAGCTATACTTTTGGAGGACAACTAGGATATAAAGGGCAGTTTTTAAATGTGCTTTATGGAGATCAATTAAAGGGTATTCCAACATTTCAAATAGATTTTACTGGTGGTCTTGACTTAGATGAATCCTTCTTTTTAGGCCTAAACGCAACTTATAATGACACCAATAACACCTCCTTTTATGGTGTTGCCTTATACCCACAATACAAATTAAAAGAGGCCTTTACACTTGGAGCAAGGGTAGAATATTTTGCAGAAACCGATGGTGGAGTAGGTGCCCTTGGCGCTTATGATCCTGAAGGTGACGCAGCAGTATTTGCGGCTACGCTCACCGGGAGTTATTCTGTAGGAAGCCTCACTATTAAACCAGAACTGCGCCTAGATAGCGCTAGTGAAGACTCCTTTGTAAATAACGATCTAGAGTCTACGCAATCTTTGTCTTCTTTTCTAGTAGCTGCAATTTATAAATTTAACTAAAAGAAAGACTCACAATATCCAAACCAGATTCGGGGTATGGAGCGTCTATACATATTAACTTAAAACAAAATCCTTATTTAAAATATAAATCTATTAATCATGAAAAAAATTGAAGCAATAATTAGAAAATCAAAATACAGTGCAGTTCGCAACGCATTGCACGATGTGGGTGTGAATTTTTTCTCCTATTGGGATGTAACTGGATTAGGCAATGAAAAAGAAGGTCATATTTATCGAGGTGTTTCTTATAGCACAAGTGATATTCAGCGAAGGTATATTTCCATCGTTGTGAATGACGATTTTGAAGCCACTACAATTAAAGCAATTCTAGATTCGGCTGTAACTGGCGATGTTGGTGACGGAAAAATATTTGTTTCCGACGTACAACAGTGCTATAGAATTAGAACCGGAGAAAAGGGAGGAAACACTTTAAAATAATCATTTAAATATTTATTACTATGGAATTATTAACAATTAACAATGTATGGATGATGATCTGTACAGCACTCGTTTTCTTTATGCACCTAGGATTTGCATTTTTAGAAATTGGATTGACCAGACAAAAAAATACGATCAATATTTTATTTAAAAATATATTCATTATCACAGTTGGTCTATTATTATATGCCTTGGTGGGCTTTAATTTAATGTATCCTGGAGAGTTTAATGGATTTTTAGGCTTTGCAGGATTTGGCTTAGAGTCACCATTGACCACACAAGGCGCCTTAGACTTAACATATAATGAGGGCTACACCTACTGGACAGATTTCCTTTTTCAAGGAATGTTTGCCGCCACGGCAGCAACTATAGTCTCTGGGGCTGTAGCCGAGCGAATTAAAATTTTCCCTTTCATGATCTTTGTTGTTCTGTATGTGGGTTTCATTTACCCAATAGCTGGTTCATGGAAATGGGGAGGTGGTTTTCTCCAAGAGCTAGAAACTCCTTTTTACGACTTTGCAGGCTCTACCTTGGTGCACTCTGTTGGAGGCTGGGCCGCATTAGTAGCGGTATGTCTACTAGGGTCTCGTATCGGTAAATTTAAAAATGGTAAAATTCAAGCCATACCGGGTCATAACATTCCCTTAGCAACAGCGGGAGTTTTAATCCTTTGGTTAGGTTGGTTTGGATTTAATGGAGGGTCTGTGTTGTCTGCAGATCCTGGGTTAACCTCGCTAACCCTGGTTACAACCTGTCTAGCCGCTGCCGCTGGTGGTGTAGTTGCGGCTGTAGTATCTTACCTTAGATACAAAAACCTAGACCTTACCATGTTTTTAAATGGTATTCTTGGTGGTTTGGTCGGTATCACTGCAGGGGCAGATCAAATGAGTCCAACTGACGCTATAATCATCGGGGCTATTGCAGGTGCTATTATTGTACTTGCGGTCTCGTTAATAGATAGATTAAAATTAGATGATCCGGTAGGTGCTATCGCTGTTCACTTGGTGTGTGGTATTTGGGGAACTTTAGCTGTTGGAATTTTTGGCGAATTAGCAAGTGGAGCACAGTTTGTTAGTCAGCTAATTGGCGTTGTTTCCTATGCTGTAATATGCATAGTATCGTCCTTTATAATACTATATACACTTAAGAAAACTGTTGGCATTAGGGTTTCAGAGAAAGAGGAACTTGAAGGTTTAGATGGTTTTGAGCATGGAATGGATGCCTATCCAGACTTTAGATTAAATGAGCACTAGTAGCAGATTTTGATAGATTAGATTTGTTTGTTGTAACACCTTCGAGGTTTTAAACTTCGGGGGTGTTCATTTTTGTCAAAGTGTAACTGTTAGCCAATAAACTATAATTTCTATTGAAAGATATAGTTATAAACCAAATTTAGAATTGGCAATGAAGATTACTAATCAAGTGAATGTGAAAATTTAAAAGCTCTTATGTTTTGTTGGAGCGTAAACAGCTTTTTTAAAATTATGTCTATGAATATTGTAACCTTTATTTCCCTCTTAGTTGTTCTTCTATTTTTTTTATATTTCAGAAAAGTATCCAAATTAAAAATAATTTTTATTTCCAAGAATAATTTTGGAGCCCATATGAGTGAAGTTACACTATTTTGGGGAGGATTTGGATGTTATAACAAGAAATTATCTTCAAGAATAAAATGTTATTTCCAAGAATAATATTTGGAGCCCATAGGAGTGAAATCACACTATTTTGGAGAGGATTTGGTTGTTATAACAAGAAGTTATCTTTAAGAATAAAATGTTATTTCCAAGAATATTTTGTGTTTTTGGTATTATATCTGTTGCTAGGGAACTAGAGAAATTTAGTTCCCTTTTTTTATTTTTGAATAATGCATAAGAAAATGATTTCTTCACATATTTTGATCTAGAAAATATAGCCTTCAAAAAACAATAAATAATTCATTTATAGATTATAAATCTATTGTAAAAGCATTATGGAGATTTTATTGATTCGATTTTCAAATATCTATCTCCACTTACACCTATCTGAATTTCCCAGCCATCAGGAGTTTTGTAGAGCACATAGTGTGATGACAAGTCAACTTGTTCCCATCTAAAGGTTATGAACTTCAAAGTTTATAATATCGCCAATTTTTAATTCTTTAGAACCAACAATTAACTACTTAGTGTTTTTTAGAATTTGAAACCCTTATTACTTTTGATTTATAAATAAAGCCCGTGGAGGTTTTAGTTTCTGAAGAGTCTAGCTTGATTTTCCACCAATTTCCACTATCATCTAATAGTTCAAACAATTTATTCTCATCATAAATTTGATATATTATTTTTGTAGATGAAGACTTGCCTTCGCGAACGTTTGTGTACCCATCAGGATCATTAATTTTTATATATGAAACAGAAGCTGAATGATCAAAATTATTTGCTGATTTTTGACCATCAAAATTTAAAAAACGGTAGTATACATATCCTGTTTTATTGCCTTGTTCAATTTTTGCCCAAACTTGTTTCTTTTCCAGGTTAAGGTCAGTTATTGGAAGAATTACATTAGAAAGCTCTCTGCCATCACCTAGCGAAATATTGACATCTAATTGGTAGACCCCTTCTTTGCCATTAATTTTAACCACCTTGTTTTTATTAAAAGCATAATCCTGACCATTGTGTTCAATGGTAATGTTTTTATTCAATGTTCCATTTTCAATTTTAGGTAAATCTATCGAAATCGAGTCAATAAAAACCACCCTGTCGTCAAGCATAAGCATGCCAATAATATTATCAGATATTTCAGGTGAGCTTCGGAAATTAAGTTTATCAACATTAATATTTGCTATTAGCTCTTTTTTTGGTAATTTTTCTGTCAAGGAGGAGCCGTCAATCAATGTTTTTTGTTCAGGGAAAATTGCATCTTGATGGATCCAACCTGATGTAGTTACTCCATTATTTGAATTGATAAATTTACTATTATAAAATCCATTGACTAATGATAGGGAATCATATTGAATGTTGTCGCCCATAACTACATAAGAACGTAGTCTACTTTCTTTGTTAGGGTATGAGTAGAAGTATGCTTTTTTAGATTTTATATATTTGTTTGAATAATCAATATATTCATCTGGTACTGCATCTAACATTTTGTTTGAATCTTTAGATTCAACTAATGTTGGAGTTAGAGCATCATCGACCTCCGGAGAAAACAACCATTCGGCAACATCTTCATCTGTCCATCCAAACTCATCTTTCAATAGACTTGAAGATTGCTCAAAGGTAAACTCACCGGTCTTGTATTTTTCTATTAAATCCATAGGTTCTTTAACTCCTATTTCTTCTAATCTTTCCTGATCTAAATATTCAACATATGCCGTAATCTCATAACTATGGATAAGAATGTTATTTGCCCAGAAACCAAATAATATAAAACAAAACCCTAGTATTGATACAGATAAAGGACTCCATGACTGGATTAATTTTTTAGTTATTAACAAAGTAAGCAATAAAAAGACAATTGGTATTAATATTTGGCTTGCAAGATCTATAAGAACAATGTTGCTGTACCTTCCGATGCCCACTATTTTAGTTATTATAAAAACTATAAAAAACATAAAAACTGTAAAAATTGTTTTTATTATTTTTTCTTTGTTTATATATTTTTTGTAGAGATGATTTAAAAAAACAGTATTATCTAATAAATTTAATTTACGTGTATTATTAATTTTAGCAGAAGTATTGTCATTAGAAGTTATTATTGTTTCAAATTTATGATACTCTTTAATGCTTTCCCAAACCTTTTTTGTATCGCTTAAATTACCATCAAAAGCAGCTTTATTAGAAAGTAAATTTTTAAATTTTGAATCAACGACCATACCGTCAATTACATCATAAAACAGAAGGCTCATGACAGATTCATCAAACCATAAAGCTCCATTTTTTAATTTCCCAAGATAAATTGAATCTCCTACTGATATTTCAAAAGTTAAGGAAGCACACTCATCTAAAGACGCATATAGCATACAACCTTCTTGTTTTTTATTTGGTAATAATCCAGTGAAAAGCTCTTTTATTTGAGGTTTGTAATCTGCTAATTCAGAAATTTTGTATTTAGCAAAATCATTCATAAAAGGAAATTCTTCAGCGATTAAGTTTTTGCTAATGAAATCACCAGGATTATTACCAGAAACCACTAAATCATTCTTTTTTTGAACTAAAACACTTTTAACACTTAAATAATTTGTGAAAGATCCTTGTGCATCACAAGAATAACAATCAACCTTTCCACTACTGCCGCATGTTGAACATGAAACTTCTCCATTTCCATTACATGTAGAACAGGTGTTGTAACCATTATTACAACTCGAGCATTTATTATATCCATTATTACATGAACACCTTACTGTTCTTTTATCATCGCCATATCCCTCTGTTTTTGTTCCTTTACCGCTACACCACATACACTTTACATCACCTCCCCTACAGCCCCATACCGAACATTTAACTTGTCTTTGACCGTTACACGTGCCACACCTGTTTTTACCATTACCACTACAGGTACTACACGTAATTTGCTTATTCCCCTTACATGTTCCACATCCAATTGTTTCATTAGTTTTATCAACCCTGTATTCAATTATTTTACCATTATTAACAATTGTGCGATCATCTCTTTCGTAAGAAAAGATATCAATATCACTTCTTTTAATTTTTCTAGATTCACGTAAACCTGAATAATTAACCTCACTCTTACCCTCAATAATTCTTTCGTCTAAAACAGCAGCAACAAATACCCTTTTAAACTTATTTATATTTACGTTTTTAATAGTAAACGGAAAATTAGAATGACCAAAAGTTGTTTTCAACTCTTTTTTAAACTTGCTTTTTATTAAAGTTTCTATTTCTTTAATATTTTCTGAAAATATATAGCCCTTTATGTTCATTATGTTGTGTATTTATCTACGTATTCTTTGGCCTCTTTTAATCCGATTTTTAGTCGTTTTTTCACCAATTTAACTGTTTCTAATTTTCCAACTTTTTTAACAAGATCATTAATTATGTTGCTCAATTCATCCTGTGCTGAAGCAAGTTCTGACTCGCTTTCAATTTCTTTAAAAATATCACCAAGGCTAAATAATTTTGCGGTATTGATTTCTGAAGAATTCCATTGCCCTAGAGATTTCATGGTAATTACTATTGAATTATATGAAGACTGCTCTTCATCTTCTAATGCAGGGTAATTATCTGTCAAATTAGCCAAGAGTGCTTTTTGAGTTTTTACAGACTTAGTCAGGGTATTGAGGCTTTCCTTTTTAAATTTATTTATTGTTTTATTAATTTCCTTTTGAATAATTTGATTTGATTTGGCTAAAAATATATTTTCTTCTTCTTCATAAACAATTTCTTTATTTTTCTTTAATTTATTGATAGAAAATTTAGACGTGCCTAGTTTTAATTTTTCAACTTCATAAAGATTTGTTGACTCTTGCGCTTTTTCAAAAAAATTATTTAAAATAGAATGTTTAAAAGCTAATGTTCTTTTTACTGATGCTAATTGCATTAATTGTTTTTCATCTTTCAAAGCATCAACAATCAAAGAAGCTGCTCGCTTAATGGCTATTTCATCAGTATTTGAAAAGATTAGGGCGTTATACTTAGAAAAAGTTTCGTTAAGTATACTGGAACATTTTAATAAAAAATTAATAAAATTTTCATCTTTCTTATATTCAATAAAACATAATAGACTCATTAAATCACCATCTTCAATAATAGCACGTAAATCTAAATCATAATCTATATTTTTATTTATTTTGCTAGCAAGATATCTTATTCTAATATTTAGCTCTTGTTTAGCAATAGCTACTAAATGATTTTCAAAGTAATCTAATATTGCATCATACTTTTCTAACCTAGACAATTCATTAAAAACAAAATTTGAAAAAAATATTATTGAATTATTTTTAGCTTGATCACTAACATCTAGATTTAGAGTAAAATTACTGTCTGTCAAATGGATTATCTCTTGTAGTATTTGTAAATCTTCCTTTTTATCCCTCTCTTTTGTAGCAAGATATAGTCCTACTTTCGCATTAAGATTTAAAGGGTTCTTTTCTACAGCAGAATTAAATGAAACTATTGCTTTTTCAAAATATTCTTGTTTATACAACTCCATTCCAAACAGATATTGTTCAGCAGATTCAGTAGACTTCGGGAATTCAACTAATCCTATAATTCTGGCTAATTTATCATCAATTGACCCTAAAAACCATTTTAAATCTTCAAAACCAGATATTAATGATGACTCTAAAGAATTTAAAGCAGTTTCAATATCCTGAAACCCTTCAATATTTACACTTTTTATGTCCTGTAACTCGCTCGAAATTATTTCTGTTTGATTTTGAACAGAAGAATTTAAATTACCTATTGCTAATAAAGTACCAGCCTGAAGCCCAACTTGCCAGCCCATTCTAGATTTAATAGATGCTAAATTTTTAGAATCATCAGTAGAATACATAATTTGATAAGTTTAATTAATATTTATGAAATTAAAGAATAAATACCTAACCCAATAACGAAAAACACACCTAAACATCCAGATTTTTCTGCACCTTTATTTTGAGATTTCATTCGTTGAGTTTCTTCATTTATAATATTAGTAACCTCATCTCCAGATAAACCTAATGATTTACTAATTAATGAAAGAGCAAGGCTTTCATTCTCATCAACTTCTCCATCAGCAATAATAATTTTAGTTATTGCGTTAATGAAGTTTTTTTTAAAAGTGTGGTCAACATCTTTATATGTTTCTTTAAAATCTTTTTTGATCATTGATATGAAATCATTCTCACCCTTAAGTAGACTTACAAATTTCTCTTCTAGTTCCATAGTGTGATACTGACCTAAAAAAGCATGATCTCTTACTATATTTAATTCATTATCATCAATTTCACCGTCTATACAAACAATATATAATGAAGAATATATAATAGCTTCATCAATAGTATATTTCGAGGTGTTTTCAGTTTGGGAAAAATTTTCTTGTGCCATATTTCTATATTTAGAAAAGAAATATAATCAAAAACATTTAATATTCATAGGAATTAAGATCAATATACAAAACAAGAAATTTGATATTGTGATATATATAATTTTATTGAGATTGAATAAGAGGCACTGCATCTAGCTCTTTTCTTTTAATTGTAAATGAAACATTTGAGAGTGATGTTGAAGACACAAGGAGTTACCTCAAATTAAAAACGAATAAATCTCAAAAAGCATGAGTTTGTTCTCTTTGGTGGATGGTAGGGGTGTTAAATCACACTATTTTGGGGAAGATTTGGATTTTTTTACAACTTATTATTTTCAAGAATAAAAAGTTATTTCCAAGAATAATTTTGGAATCAAAGGGAGTTAAAACACACTATTTCAATGAAGATTTGGATGTTATAACAAGAAATTATCTTCAAGAATAAAATGTTATTTCCAAGAATAATATTTGGAGCCCATAGGAGTGAAGTCACACTATTTTGGGGGGGATTTGGATGTTATAACAAGAAATTATCTTCAAGAATAAAATGTTATTTCCAAGAATAATATTTGGAGCCCATAGGAGTGAAGTCACACTATTTTGGGGGGGATTTGTATGTTATAAGTAGAAATTATCTTCAAGAATAACTTTGCAGCCCTCAAGAGTTAGGTCAAGACACTTTTAGAGCGTTTTATGAGACTATTAAGCTTCATCAATGAAATACTAAACGGTTTATTATTTTAGGTATTCAGATGCCGCAAAATAACTGAAATAAAAGAAGAAGATTTGGATTCTATTTAACTTTTACCAGCACTACATATTTAGATATTTCTTTAATCTGTTCTGTTAGCGGTAGTGCTTGTAAGCTTGTGTTTGAGGGAAGATCTATGCTTTTGGGTAGTACATCAATCAAGTTCATTACATAGCTTGATTTAATGGTATAACCTACACTATCAGCAACATCTGCTCTAAGCTTAGAGGAGTTAATACCAATAAAATTTCCTTTGTCGTCAAATAATGGGCCTCCACTATTTCCTCCTTGGATTGGAGCTGTTATTTGGTAGGTTGTTATGTCTCCATCAAATCCCGATTTAGAACTAATAATACCGTCTGTTATTTTAATTTCTTTACCCATTAGTGACAGTGCCATTGGGTAACCATATGCATATATTTTTGTACCTACATCTGAAGAGCGGGTTTTAAAATTGTATGGTAAATCATCTAAACCATCAAAATTCATATCAAATATTTTGATTACCGCTAAATCATTTGTCTTATCAACCTGAACTATTTCTGCATTAAACTTTTTTACTTCTCCATCAATAATAAATTCAACTTCTATATCCTCTGCATCTTCTATTACGTGATGATTTGTAACAATGTATCCAGATTTTGAGATAATAACACCAGAACCATTTCCTGCCCATTCACCGTTTTTTGGTCGATTCTTTTTTATGCCAGAATTTAGTTTAGGGTGGAGTTTAATTAATGTAATTTCATCACTTTTAATAAGTCCACCCTCATGTTCACCAATAAATATAAATTTACTGGCTCGTCTAGCATACCCTTTTTTGTCTTTGGGAAAAAACCAGCTAACATCAAATAAACTTGGAGTTGAGCCTTCTGTCATTCTAAATTTCACATCACCTATAGTCCAGTTTTGACATCCAGTACAACTAGCAGATACAAGATAACCATTGTATTCATAACCGTTCTTGACTATTAGGAATAAGTATTGTGAGGTAACTCTAGCGTCAGAATTAGTATACCTATATAGGCCTTCATAATTATCTAAATTAGATTTATTATCTAAATATTTTCTTGCTCTATCTTCATCAAGGCCAATTAATCTGATTGTCCCATCAGGTTTGAACACTTGGGGGAAATCTAGAACCTTATCTCTGTTATATTTACCGGTCTCTAATAACTTTCCATCTCTGTAGTAATATTTATATGCTCCCCGTAATGTGTCATTTAAATATTGAGAATCATAACGTTTAATACCATTAGTAAATAAACTTACCTTCCCATCTCTTGTTCCGTTTATATATGAAGACTCCCAATATTTTTTACCATTGTTGTGGTAACCTGTCCAAATACCCTCTTTTATGAATTCTGGCAAAAAGTTTAAAGTATCACTAATAGAGATAGTGTTTTTTACAAAACCCTCAGAATGCAATACTCCCTTTCTTGTTTTTGAGGTTGAAAAATTAATTTTAGCTGATTTTTTTTTATACTTACCTATGTATTCTGGACTTTTAGAAGATACAGTCCATCTTGGTAGTTTACCTGAGGCATAATAAAACTTAACCTTTCCCGAAATACTATCACCTAAAACAAAATATTCAACAAAATAATAAATTTCTCTTTGTTCTTTTTTTGTGAAATCTTGAGGGTTTTTTATTAAAACTTCATTCTTGAGTGAGTCTAAAAAATGATATTTAAGTTCTTTTTGACTTTTATTTTCCTGAGCAAAAGCAATAATTGGAAAAAAAAGTAATATACATAAGATTTTATTCATTGATGTTTGTTGATTATATACAAATATAACTATTACTACTAAAAAAAAAATAGATTAAATTATATTGATAGAGTAGGTTCTACCAAAAAAAATAAACCCTCTACTTGATGCAAAGGGTTTATTTTATAATAAAAGGAAACATATATTTCTATTATTTACACTTTTTCTGTGCTTTAGCATACCCCATTCCATAGCCATGTTTATAAGAATCTTTACCAATAGGAGCAATAGGGCATATAGGCGTCACTCCAACTTTTAGACAGCCTTCTAAGGCTTCTTGATATCCTTCTTCCCATCCATCGCAGAAATCACTTACTACAATTGATTCAATTTTTGTAGATTCAATGTTAGTTGATGCTCTAAACGCTGTTAAAACTAAAAAACTACTTATTAAAGTGGTCAAAATTATTATTTTTTTCATTGCATTGTATTTAAAATTTACGCCTACTTCATTTTAAGGTCTTGTTCAGCTTATTTCGACCACTATTGTCTTATTTTTAATTGTCTAAAACGCTTTGTTTATGGTATATATTCCGCAGAATATACACGTTACATTATTGTTGATATTTCTTATTTTTTGTATGAGTTAAACATATACTCTTTGTCTTCAAAAAATTCTTCCCAAGTATATTCTTTTTCCGCAAAATTAAACATCATCTTACCTGCTTCACCATGTTCTAAGTTTAATACATCATGCCCAAGTTCATGATATAGAATATACCATTTTTTTTGTACTGAGGCTTCTTGCCATTTAGTGGGATCAACTTTGATAACTATTTTATCATCCAAATTCATACCATAGGCCAAAGCTATTGTGTTTCCTTCTAATGGTTCAAAAGTAGCTTTTAGTGTATTTATATTTGGTACAGGAATATTAAACTCAGCACAATCATCCAAAAAGATACTCACCATAGAAGTTAAATCATACATAGATATTTCTCTAATATCAATATCGTTTATAAAATACTTTAATTCATCTAATCCTTTTTTTGTATTTTGATTTAGTTGACTAAACTTTTTACCTGTGTCCATCATTAGGTACCAAGATTCATCACAATAACTAATTCCATAAATGCCATAAGTAAAATATTCTCCATTTACCATTTTAACCTCTTCGTAATCTGTTCCGTAGTTTACTTTTACTTTATGTTCAATTTCGAATGGTTCTCCATAAGTATCAGGATTTGTTGAGTAATTAGTCCATGAAGTTTTTATGTCATTTTGTTTTAAAACACTAAAATTAGTTTTATTATAGGATGGTACTGATTGCATATATACCTGTTTAGCAGACGATGTTTTAAAATTATCTATGTAGGTTTCTTTGTAATAGTTATCTAAAAACGAAAAGTATCTGTCTATAGCTCTTCGACTGACATTAGAATATTCATGTAAGGAAATTTTTGTTTCTATTAGCTGTGGTAATGCTTCTTCTATTGGCTCTGGGTCTTTTTGGTTAACATAAAAAAAGTAATATTTAGTTATTTTTCCAATTGAGTAGCTTGGAAAAAATTCATAATTATAATCGTTTATGTCCTTTTCAAGAATTAACAATTTGTAATTCAAACCATAGATATTCGTGTCAAATATGAATTTGTCGTCTTCTCTGTAGATTAAGTACCCAAATTCTTTTCCTTCATTAATAATTTCTGGAAAGTGTTTTCTCCACAATATCTTTGAATCATCGAGTAAGAAATTTATCGCTCCGTTTCTAGAAAAATCTTTTTTTGATAATTTCTGGCTGTAAGTGCTGGTTGTTATAAATAGAAAAAATAGATAAAGAAATATTCTCATTGTCTTAGGATTATTTGTCAGTCCAAATTCTATCATTAAAATTTTTCAGAGCCATAAAAAAATCAACATTCATATTATCACGTGATGAATCACTATACATTGATTCTAAATCTAATATTATCGAATATCGAGATTCACCAGCTTCAGATTTTTTCTTTTCAAAATTGCTAAATGTTAAAAGTGTTGCGGTATATTCTCCAGGACCATAGAAAATTATATTATTACTGTATTCTGAAGTTCTGAACAACGCATTTGCATTAAAGAAATTTGTTGCATTAAAAGTTTTTTCTTCATCATTTTCTAAATTGTAAGTTTTTAATGTATACCTATCCATCAGCTCACAATTATAAATTTCTTCTTTTTCACACATCTCATTTATTGCCTTTAAGTGAATATAGGGCACGTATCCTCCTTCAAATGACATAGAACCAATTATTGGGGCAACAATTCCAAAAACTTTTTCAAAAATAAAATTAGATTCCCTTAAATCTATTTCAGATGCATATAAAATGTTATTAATTAATGCATCAGGTGTATCCCAGCCATAAACCACTCTTGAAAACACAACACGAATGGATTTATTAGCCATACTCATCCGACTGGCAGTTTCTCGTGGGACATCTGTGAAAGAGAAAACTGAAAAAATATCTCCCTTTTCAAGCTCATAAGTAGATGTATCAATATATAGATTATCAGCCACAGCTACATAATTGTTATTAAGCATAAAATCTGATAAGTCATCAATTCTGTTTTCTGCAAGTAGTGTTTGCATTACAATT
>Ga0209710_1000893_pt1 | contig 24714 bp, 22 predicted proteins | sample ArcticOcean_MG_C_5_FD_187436 | JGI IMG/M metagenome (GOLD analysis project Ga0209710, IMG submission 187436) | Marine microbial communities from western Arctic Ocean - ArcticOcean_MG_CB4_138 (SPAdes) (version 2) | ecosystem: Environmental > Aquatic > Marine > Oceanic | place: Arctic Ocean...
CCTCAAAGCGCTTGCCATAGCGGCGAAAGCTCCGTTCCGACATCCCCAGTAAGCTCGCTGCTTCAATCTGGGTCAACTTGCGCGCCTTCGTACGCGCGTAGTATTCTGAAAACTTCATTCGTCTTAGGTCCTGTAATAAAGCTATCCGGCTCATATCGTCCTCCTTACGGGGACTTTAAAACCAGACAGACCGTATGTTACATAAACCGGACATATCCCGTGTTAGCGACATTATGAATAAGTTCAGATTGATATTGATCAACATTGCCTATAGTTAAAAACCAGTTTTATAAATAGGTTTGGTTGAGTGGGGGAGAGATGGCAGTTCAGAAAGCAGCGTTGGGGGACACTGGTGGCCATGCAAAACCGTACGCCCCGGCGGCGGTGATCCGGGCGAGTTACGCGGACCAGGCCTATTCCCATTTGTTTCACCAGATAACCAGCGGCGAATTTGCAGAAGGTGATCTTCTGCCATCGGAACACGAGTTGACGGCAATGTTTGGCATCTCGCGCCCCGTAGTCCGGCAGGCCCTCAAATTGTTGCGTCAGGACGACCTGATCGAGTCCCGGCAGGGGTTCGGATCCATCGTCAAACACCGCTACAAGGTGCCGGCCACCGAAGGCTTCAGTGATAGTCGGATGCGCGAAATCCTGATGAACCTTGAATTTCGCAAAGTCATCGAACCGCAATCCGCTTATATTGCGGCGCAACGGCGCAGTGACGCCGATCTGGCCGCGATCAAGTTGGCGGTCGACGAGTTCAAAATTTTTGCGGTGAAAGTGGACAAGGTGGCACACCATCTCGACTTCAAGTTTCACCACAGGGTGGCCACGGCCTCGGGCAACCATCGGTTCGTCGAGGCTATCTCGGCGGTGGAATACGATATCGACAAAGCGGTGAACTTAGCACGTTACCTGGCCCGCTATGATCACCTGGAACGGGCGCGCTTTGTCTGGACCGAGCACTTAGGGATATATAATGCGATCTTGCAGCAGGATGCGGAATTGGCGCGTGAACTGATGTCCAATCACCTCGATCAGGCCCGAGCGAGAATGCTGGAGATTCAGCCGGCCCCTTCGACCTAAGACGACGGAGGCACGTCTAGCCGGACAATGCCCGCGGGTCCATTGGTCAGCGACGCCGGATAGTACTGACAGACCAGCGGATCGTGGCCGGGGACGATATGGTCCGGTGTCGGCGCAAGTCTGCGGACCAAGCTGTATCCTTCCAGCATATCCTCGGCTCGGTCCAAAATCGGGAAGGGGTGATTTCCCTCGATGTTTGCGTAGTAATGCGCCGCGTCGGAGGCAAGCACGACCGGGCCGCGTCGGGTGGCGACCCGAACAACCTGCAAGCCGCGGGAATGGCCGCCCGTCAGGTGCACGCTGACGCCGGGGCAGATTTCGCCGACGCCGTCGTGAAACTGGACCCGTCCGGCATAGACACGGCGCAGCAGGACGGCGACATCCTCGACGGAATAGGGTTTACGGATCGCTGCGTGGCACATGCAGGGGCCGGTGCAGAATTCCATTTCGCGGGCCTGAACATGATACCGGGCATTGGGATAAAGGCCGTGATTACCTGCGTGATCCCAGTGCATGTGGGTCAATATGACATCGCTGACCTTATCAGGTGCAATGCCCAAAGCCTGCAATGCCTGCTCGACCGGCAGCACAAGTTCGCGTGCACGTTCCGCACCCTGCGCCTTATCGAACCCGGTGTCCACGGCGATCACCCGGTCGCCGTCGCGAAGCACCCAGACATAAAAATCCATCGGCATCGGCGCGTCGTGCTGGTCGGTCCAGGCGGGCAGGGGCGGCAGAAAGTTCTCGTAAATCAGCCGCTCTGAATGTCGTCCGTATCGTATAGCGTGAATCTCGTATTCCGGCGTCGAAGCCACCGAGGTCTCCTTTCATGAGTATGCGGGTACAACCCTGTCCAATATAGCCCCCAACAAGGCCTTGGCAATCGCTTTTCCGCAGGTGGCGGTGCCCGCAGTGCCGCCAAGGTCGAACGTGCGAGACCCTGGGTCGGCCAGCACCTCTTCAATGGCTCGGATAATGGCCGTGCTGGCGTCATTGTGGCCGAGATGATCCAACATCATGGCACCGGCCCATATCTGGCCGACCGGGTTTGCTATACCGCGACCGGCGATATCCGGCGCCGACCCGTGCACCGGTTCGAACAAGGACGGGAACTTGCCGGTCGGATTGATGTTGCCCGACGGCGCGATGCCGATAGTGCCCGTGCAGGCTGGCCCGAGATCGGACAGGATGTCGCCGAACAGGTTGGTGGCCACGACCACGTCGAACCAGTCGGGGTTCAGAACGAAATGCGCCGCGAGGATGTCGATGTGGTACTTGTCCCACGAAATATCGGGATAGGATGCTGCCACCGCCGCGACACGTTCGTCCCAGTATGGCATGGTGATCGAGATGCCGTTCGACTTGGTGGCGGCAGTCAGTTTGTGCCGCGGGCGGCGTTGCGCCAGTTCGAAGGCGTAATGCAGGATACGGTCGGTACCTATGCGCGTCATGACCGTTTCCTGCACGACAAATTCGCGCTCGGTGCCCTCAAACATGCGCCCGCCTATCGAGGTGTACTCACCCTCGGTATTTTCGCGCACGACGCAGAAGTCGATGTCTCCGGGTTTACGGCCGGCCAGCGGAGAGGTCACGCCGGGCATCAGTTTGACAGGACGCAGGTTCACATATTGATCGAATTCACGCCGGAACAGCAGCAGCGATCCCCAGAGCGATATATGATCGGAGATTTTCGCGGGCCAGCCGACGGCACCGAAATAGATCGCGTCATGCGATCCGATCTGAGCCTTCCAATTCGACGGCATCATGGTCCCGTGTTTCTCGAAATAATCGTAGGACGAGAAATCGAATTCGTCGAAGATCAGGTCGATCCCAAAGTGTTCGGCCGCAATGCGCAGAACGCGCAGCCCCTCCGGCATGACCTCTTTACCTATCCCATCGCCCGGAATAACAGCGATCCTGTGGCTGGTTTTTTTCTGTTCCATCATGTTCAGTGCTTTCAAATATTGGCGCGACTCTACCCTATCTTTGCGACCCGCTGTCTTTGTCATTAACTGCGGTTTCCTGCCGGCCCAGTGATCCCGCGGAGCCATCCTGCTGTGCCCGCTGGCTGCTGATATTGTGGACATGCACATGCACACCTTTGGGAATTGGCGCGTACGCCCTGCCGATTGCGGTTCCGTATTTCAGGATTTCCTCGCCTGCCGCGATGTCGCTCAGGCAGATTTTGTGGCAGAAAGGAATTTTGGCGGCTGCAGTCAGGCGAATGAGTTGCGTGCCAGACCGGATGCACAATGTTTCACCCGCGCTCACTTCACGCAGCACGGTTGCGACATTGTCCGCCGGGTTGAGAGCCACCGCATCGAAACTGTCCGGCGCGCGGGTGCTGGAATCTGGGCGGGACATCATAGAGCGGCTCCGTATCGGCTGACCACTTCGTCGCCTTCGCCGAGAATCTCTCCCCATGTGGCGGATCCGCTGGCAATATCGCAGAGCGTTCCCGCGAGCGTTTCGGCCAGTGCCTCGATCGATATTTCGCCAGTGAAGGCCTTGCTGGCGTCGAAGTCGATCTGGCCGCCGAGGCGGGCGCAGTTGGCTGGGTTGGCACAGACCTTCACGGTAGGGGCAAGCAGGCTGACATAGCTGTTTCCAACACCCGTGGTGAACAGGGTCAACTGTGCGCCGGAGGCGACGTATCCGGTCAGGGATTCTGGGGCATAAGCTGCCGCATCCATGACCCAAAGACCGGACCCGGGTGGCGTTTCGCCGTACCGGATCAGGCCCTCGATCCTGCGCGATCCGGATTTGGCTGTAGAGCCGAGCGATTTTTCCTCGATCGTGGACAAGCCCGCGTGAATGTTGGTTGGCGTCGGATTGGTGCCCAGCAGGTCAACACCGGCCTCTATAGCCGCGGTTTCGCGGCGGCGTACGGCCGTCACGATATTGTCTGCGACCTCGGGCGTGGCGGCGCGCCCTGCCAGCAGGTGCTCGGCTCCCAACCATTCTAGGGTTTCGCCAAGAATGACACGCCCGCCCGCGTCCGCGACACGGTCGGCTATCTGGCCGAGCAGCGGATTTGCGACAAGGCCTGAACTCGGGTCTGAGCGTCCGCATTCTAACCCGATGGTCAGTGCTGATAGAGGTGCCGGGGCGCGGCGCGCCCGCGACGCCTGACGGATCAATGCGGCGCCGAGACGGAACGCCCGTTCGGTCATGGCATAGATGTCATTGCCGCAATCGTCGAGGCTCAGGGCCACATGGTCGCGGCCCCGAGTCGCCAGTTGTTGTTCCAGCGCCTCCAGCGATTGAGGATTGTCGCCCAGCAGCAGCGTTGCACCGACATTCGGGTTGACCGCCAGCCCGAGGGCGCAACGGTCATGCGCCGCCTTGTCCTCGCCGACCAGGCCGCCTTCATAGGGAATCACGACGCATTTGGCACCCTGCAGCGCCCCAGCGATACGCCGGGCCGCCGGCCCGGTCAATCCGCCGACCGACAATACCAGCAGGTGGTTTCGTACACCCACCTGACCGTCGGTCCGATGATATCCAAAAAAGTCCATCAAGCTAAACGCCTCTGTTGCTGCGGCATCGATTCTCAATCGGCCTTTTTCTGCGCCGGCTGCTGTCGAGCTTCGATGCCAAGTTGATCTTCGAGAATGAACATGAGCCTGGCCGTGTCGCGGTCGCCATATCCTTTGTGGGTTGCCGCGTTCAGGGCGGCGAAGCCGGCGCGCCCTATCCGCGGTTCAAACCCGATCCGCTCGGCCAGTTCGCAGGCCAGACGCACATCCTTGCCAGCCAGCCGGATGGCAAAGCCGGGCGCATCGTCGCCGATAAACGCTTTTTTCGGCATTGCAACTGCCAACTGGTTGTTCCAAGCCATGGTGGTCTGCATCACTTTCTGCATGATATCGAGCGTCAGCCCGCATTTCAGGCCGAGCGCCAGCGCCTCGGTGTTGGCAACCATGATCGTCGTCGCCAACACGTTGTTGGTGATTTTCATCGCGTGGCCCATGCCTGGGCCGCCGCAGAAATATTTCTCGTTGCCCATGCAGTCGAGCACTGGCATCGCCATTTCGATCGCCGCGTCATTGCCTCCGATCATTAGGGTCAATGTGCCGGTCACGGCATGTTCCGAGGTCTTGCCGACAGGCGAGTCGACCAGGTCCATGTCGCATTGGCGCAGCGCGTCGCCTATGCGCTGTGACGTCTGTGGGTCGATGGTACTCATTTCGATTACGATGCCGCCCTTTGCCATGCCTTCGGCCACGCCGTCGGGGCCGAGAACGACCAACTCGACATGCTGCGGTTCCGGAAGCATCGTGACCACGAATTCGCTCGCCGCCCCGACTTCACGGGGCGAGGAACATGCTTTTGCACCAGCTTTCACCAGTTGCGAGACCGCATCCTGTTTCAGGTCGAAAACTGAGAGCGAATGACCGCCCTTCAGGATATTGAGTGCCATTGGAGCGCCCATGACGCCCAATCCGATAAATCCTACATTGGCCATTTATTCACCTTTCTTCGAGCTCAGTACTTTTGTTTCGTTATCTGACGGAATCGGACCATTGGTCCATTTTCCACAGCGGCAGATAGCGCAGGTCATGCACATTTGTGTTCCTGAATTCCGAGGACAGCGTCTGCTGGCCTCCCATCGCGCAGGCCTGCTTGGTCAGCGGCGGCATCAATTCGGACGGCATCCCGGCTCAGGTTTTCCGTTATCACGCCACCATCGACTAGGTATTGCGATGTCTGTTGTACGGCGCGGGTACTGCTGACCGTCGGCAACACCTGGCTGCAGGCGAATATCAGGTCGTCATTAACCTCCTTGGCGCCGTCCTCGGGGTATGGCTTCCAGAGGTCTTCGACCAGTTGCCATACCTCGCCCGCGCTCAGCGTCGCGACAACCTTTGGTTGCGCCATCATGAAGTCGACCACGATGTTCGGCTGCTTTTTATAAATCCGCTCATGTGAGAAGTTCGGTATTTTTGCCACACTGTCCATGGTTAAGAATCTCCACATCCCTTTTTGGTAAAGACTATTCACAGATTTTTAACATGTCAATATATTTTACAAATATGACTGAGCGCCCGAATCCGCCTTCGCCGACATTGGGTTAACTGCCAGGAACAGACCCTCCGCGCCACCAGGCCGGTGGCGCCATGTATGCGGAAATTAATCCTACAGCGCGCCAATACCGGTGGCCCAGCGCGAAGTGATTCACAGCCCCGCGCCAAATTAGCGCGTCACGGCGGTAAAGCCGCCGTCGATATAGATAATCTGTCCGTTAATATATGACCCGGCATCGGAGGCGAGCAGTAGAGCGGCACCGGCGATGTCGTCGGGCTTGCCCCAGCGTTTGCAGGGGGTCCAGTCGCTGATGAAGTCGTGAAATTCCGGAACGTTTGCCTGGCTGAACTCGGTGGCAGTATAGCCAGGCGCCAGCACGTTGACCGTGACGCCGGTGCCAGCCAGGTCCGCGGCGGCGGCCCGGGCAAAGGAATGCACCGCGCCTTTGGCGGAAACATAGGGCAGGAGGTTCGGGCGCGACACATGGCCCATGATCGACCCCATATTGATGATCCGCCCGCTGCCCTGATCTACCATGTGCCGCGCCGCGGCCTGGCCGAGCGTGAAATAGGCCGTCAGGTTCGTGTCTATCACCTTTTGCCAGTCCTCCTGATCCAGCTCCAGAAACGATTTCCGCACGATAACGGCGGCATTGTTCAGCAGGATATCCAGGCTGCCCCAGACGGAGGCGGCCTTGTTCACGGCAGCGATGGCGTCGGCGCTGTTCGTCACGTCGAAGGTCAGCGACGTGGCCTCGTATCCGGCATCGCGCAGATCGGCAGCACGGTCATGGACGCGTTCGTCACGGTCCGCCAGCACGATTTTCGCTCCCGCAGCGGCGAAGGCTCCGGTAATGCCTGAGGCGATCCCCCCGGCGGCACCCGTTATCAATGCGACCTTGTCTTTGAGAGAGAACAGGCGTTGAGGCTGCAGATGATCGTACATGTAGGCTCCTTTTTCGATTGAGTATTACGTTTTTAAATCAAACGGTTGACGTCATGTCCGCGACAGAAGGCCAGGATTGACTCCAGTAGGACCAACCCCATGCGGACACGGGTTCCCAGCGTAGAACTACCTTGATGCGGCTGCAGAAAGACATTCGGCAACTGCCGGTATCCCGGGTGGATATCGGGTTCGCCGTTGAAAACATCGAGCCCGGCGGCGCCGACCTGACCGCTACACAGCGCGTCGATCAGGTCATCGTCATTCACCAGGTCGCCTCGCGAGATATTCACCACGACCGCACCACTTGGCAGCCAGTCAATGCTGCGGGCGTTGAGGATGCCGCGTGTCTCCAGCGATGACGGCGCCGAGAGGATCAGGAAATCCGAAAGGTTCATCAGGTCTTTAAGACGTGGATGATATGTTGCTCCGTCCTCATGGTCGTACGAAAGGCGCGACCTGTTGTGATAGTGGATGTCCATGCCGAAGCCGCACCGTGCACTGCGGGCGATCGTCTGGCCGATCCGGCCCATGCCGATGACACCGAGCCGCGCGCCCGTTACATCGCGGCCCAGCAACTGGGTCGGCGACCATCCCTGCCAGCTTTGCTCATAGATCAGCCGCTCGCCCTCGTGCGCGCGCCGCGCCGCGCACAGAAGCAGCATGATAGCCATTTCCGCCACGGCGTTGCTGTGGATGCCGGGAGTATGTAGGATGGCGATGCCGCGGGCGCGCGCCGCGTCGACATCGATATGTTCGTTGCCGACCGACAGCGTGGCGATCGCGCGGACTGAGCCTGGCAGTGCGGTGACGAATTCCGCGTCGATCCGGTCCGTCGCCATGACCAGCAGGACATCGGGGCGCTGCGCGTCAATGGCCGTCCCGAGTTCGGCGCGGGTCAGTTGACGGTCGTCCGTGTTGATCCAGGTGCAGGCGTCGCGCTCAAGCCGTTGCTCCAGCTCCCGCGGAAGTCGCCGGCTTACCAGGATGCGCGGAGGGCTGGGGTTCAAAGGGCTTGATTGCAATTTCAGATGCGTGACATCCGTCATTCGTTTTCCATCCCTGTTTGGGGGCGCAGTAGCGCCAAGACGCGATGTGAGCTCTCTAATTATGGCTAATACTATCTTTTCACTTGTCAACAAAAATTACAACATATATTGATGAGGCCGGACGGAATTGTTTGGATTTGGAGGTGCGGCGATGGGCGAAGCACAGTTGATAACCTTTTATGGCGACAACAAAGCCTATGAAAACCTTATCGGCGGCAATGGCTGCGCCGCCATCGACGGTCGGTGGATCGAAGTGGTCTGTCCGTCCGATGGCCGGGTTTTCGCGACGATCCCGCGCCCCGGAATACAGGACGTGGATCTTGCCGTGCAGGCCGCGCGTCATTTCGAATTCCACGGTTCAGCCGCCGATAAGCTGTACGATGAAACAATCCCGTTTCTCGACGGTTATACCTTGGCGATCGTGCGCTATCCGCATGGTGTTACCGGCCATATCATTCAGACCGTCGCAGCCCGAAACCATATAGGCTGGACGCTGGAACCGGTTGGAAAATCGCCACAGATTGTCTTTGCCGATGTGGACCTGCAGATAATTCAGCCGCTTCTGGTCACGGCGATCATTCAGAACGGCGGCCAGACCTGTTCAGCCGGCAGTCGCGTTCTTGTGCAGCTACGGATTTACGACCAGGTTGCAGCGGCTTTGAGGAAACGATTTGAGGCCATAGTTGCGGGTCCGCATGACGCGGGCATCGACCTTTGCGCGATGGTGACGGTCAAGCAGCAACAGTGTGTTATAAACTTCGTTAAAATAGCCCGCGACGACGTTATCCCGGTACTGGCCGAGGGCCGTATTGCCGAGGACGCGCCCGCGATGGTCACGGGCGCTGTGCTGGAGGTCGATGGTGGACACTGTATCTGATACCGGCGGTTCCGAACGGCTGTGCCGGATAGGCGTCCAGCGTGATATTCTGGGCGAATGCCCGGTGTGGGACGATCGCGCCAATGCGTTGTACTGGGTCGATATCCGCCAGCCGGCGATACGGCGCTACCGCCCTGATAGTGGCGAAGTAGACACATGGCTGATGCCGGATCTGGTCGGCTCAATTGCGCTCTGCACCGACGAGCGCCTGCTGGTGGCCCTGTCGGACAGGATCGTGCTGTGGCAAATCGGAACCGATCGGTTTCAGCCGGTCGTAACGCTGCCGGATGCACAACCCGGACATCGCTGCAACGACGGGCGCTGCGACCGGCAGGGCCGGTTCTGGGTCGGTACGATGCACAATGTCACCCGCGCCCCCGAAGGCGTGCTCTACCGGCTGGACGGCCGCCGCCTGACCCCGGTGCTGGACGGTATCTGCATCCCCAACAGCCTGGCTTGGAGCCAGGACGGCAAAACTATGTATTTCTCGGATTCGCTGACATATGGCATCGACAGGTTCGATTTCGACATCGTCTCTGGGACCATTGGCGAGCGCCGCCGGTGGGTAGATACCCGAAAGCCGGCCTTCCCGGACGGGTCGGCCGTGGATGAGCTGGGCAACCTGTGGAATGCGGAATTCAATGGCGGACGGGTGGTCTGTTATGCACCCGACGGCGCGGTCCGGCAAGAGGTCGCACTGCCGTATCACCGGCCCACCGCGTGCGCTTTTGGCGGGGCGGGCCTTGCGACGCTGTTCGTCAGCTCGACCAGCCAGAACATGACCGAGCAGGAACTTGAGGCGGCGCCTTTGGCCGGGGCGCTGTTTGCGCTCGACGTCGGGGTTCGCGGTCTGCCCGAACCGCGCTACAACCCTGACGATGACAATCCCCGATACCGCGAAGAGGAGCAAAAATGATACATATTTCCAAAGTCGATGCCTTTGCCTACCGGGTACCGTTGGCGACGCCGCTCAAGGTCTCCTTCGGCAATTTTAGTGACCGACCGATGGTCGTCGTGCGGCTGACCGATGAGGACGGCGCCGAGGGCTGGGGTGAGATCTGGTGCAACTGGCCCGCGGTCGGCGCCGAGCACAGGGCGCGGCTGGCAGTGAGCCTGGGAGAGGAGTTGATCGGGCAAGACTTCGCCCTCCCAGCGGACTTATACAAACATCTCACCCGGATAACCGAGGTTCTAGTTTTGCAAACCGGCGAGGTCGGGCCGGTAGCCCAGGTCATCGCCGGCATCGATATCGCCGCCTGGGACCTGTTCGCCCGGCGGCAGGATCTGCCGCTGTATCGTTGTTTGACCGACCGCGACGTGGCGCGTGTCCCCGTCTATACCACCGGGCTTGAACCCGACAGCCCGGAACGCTTCGCTGGCGACCGATATGCGGAGGGGCACCGGGCTTTCAAGCTCAAGGTCGGCTTCGGGAACAATCTCGATTTGCGAAACATGGCGGCGATCCGTGATGCCGTGGGAGCAGACGCCGCATTGATGGTCGACGCCAACCAATCCTTCGACGCCGAGGCCGCCCGAGCCTTTTCCGAGGCTGCCGAGCCGTTCAATGTCAGCTGGTTCGAAGAGCCGATCCGCGTCGACGCGCCGCGCACCGACTGGCGCGCGTTGCGCGATGCCTCGCCGATACCGCTGGCGGGCGGCGAAAACCTACGCGGCGGGCAGTTCTCCGACTGGATTGCCGAAGGCCTATTGCTGGCCATACAGCCGGATATAACAAAATGGGGCGGTGTGACCAGATGTTCGGATGTTGCCCGGCAGACGGCTGAGGCCGGTTTGCACTATTGCCCGCATGTCTTCGGAGGCGGCATCGCGACCCTGGCGTCGCTGCATCTGCTGGCTTCGGCCCGCTGCGAAGGCGCGCTCGAATTCGACTGTAAACCGAATGCGGGCCGGGAACGGATTATCGGCGATTTGTTGCCGGTCTTGGACGGGACGGTACCCGTGCCCCAATCGCCGGGGCTGGGCGTCACACCTGATCTGGCGGCGCTGGCAGAGTTCCGCACCTGGGCGTCTGTCTAAACGTCGCCGCTTCTAGAACGACAGTTAGGCTATGCAAGCTATTCTGGCTGAAAAATTCGGAGATGTCGACGTCCTCGGAATAGACACCGTCGAGGATTCGGTCACCGGCGCGGGCGGTAGGACTGGCGGCGGTGCAACTGGCGCGCCTCGCCGGTCTGCCGGTAAGATCGTCCTTTTGACTGAAGGCGGATGACGTCGGTTGCGACCGAAAGTCGGAACGGCAGTGTCTCCCGCTCGCCGTCAGATGTCTGGTAGGACTACCCGTGAACGCCGATCAGGCAAGATGAAATTTTCGCCAAGGAGGGCTGTGGTCCCATGCCGCACCAAGTAGCACAGTCGATCTTTTTAATCCTGCGACCAAGTTTCTTCCTAATTCGAAAGAATAAAGATCAGCCTGTAAAATATTAAAAGTGAGATGTCTGCATAACCCCTATTTTGATAACAATTGAAAATAAACCATTAATTTTGTTAGGTAAATTTTATGAAATCCATGAAAACGGAGTTAATCTGAGGTCTCAAAGTAATATATATTTTTGTGCGCTGGAGACGATTTTGACTGGCTTGATCATGGAATGTCGATGCAAGTCCTTGATATTTCCCGAAACCGAAATGTTTTGAGCATAACGGAACCACGCGGTAACAATCAGTTGTAATTATTGTTGACAACTTAGAATTCAGCAATATAAGATTAGTAATGAATTCATTTCTTATCGAGATGAAGGCGTTGCGCAAAAGGGAGAAAATAGCATGACCAAATCACCTCAATCAACGTGGTTAAGAAGAGTATTCTCATTGGCCGGCCTGTCGATGCTGATTACGATTCCGTTCGCACACGCAGCCTCAGCTCTTGAGCTGGAGAAGCATGAGCCTATATCAATGATTATCAACCAGTCGCCTTGGTATGCTGGCTTCGCCAGGACGGTGCAGGACTACGAGGACGAAACCGGAAACAAGATCAATTTGGATGTCACACCGTTTGTCGGCGTGCTGGAAAAGATCCGGAATTCGATCCGGGCTCCAAAAGGCATCTATGATATCGTCCCAGAATGGACGTCGGTGATGTCATCGATCATGGCGACGGGCCTGATAGAACCACTCACAAATATCGACCCTGATTTCAAACTCGACGAAGGTTTGTGCAAATATCAGGACACAGCATACTGGGATTTTGAAAAACGATCATTTTCAAACACCGGTGAACTGTTGGGCGTGCCGATAAATGGCAATGTCCAAGTTCTGTACTATCGCGAGGACCTCTACAAGGAAAAGGGCCTGGAAGTTCCCAAGACATGGGATGATCTTATCGAAAATGCCAAGATTCTGAATGATCCGCCGAACATTTACGGTATGGTGCAGCGTGCTGACAGAACCGCGATCGAGTATAATTTCATATCGTACCTCTACAGCCAGGGCGGATCCTATCTGAAGGATGCCAAAAACGGCGACATGACCGTTACAATCAATAGCCCCGAAGCCGTCAAGGCGATGGAGATCTATCTCAGGCTGAACCGGGAGGGCGGTTATCCAAATCCAGGATCTGTGACACAAGGAACGATGATCCAGTTGTTAGCCACAGGGAAGGCTGCGCAAGGCATCGGGGTTATCGCGGCGTGGGCCGCGATGGACGATCCCGACAAGTCGGCAGTGGTTGGGAAAATGAATGCAGCTCTTATTCCCGCGGGCGACGCGGGCCACGCCAGTGGTCTGGGGCATTGGAACGCCATGATTCCCAAAAACGTCCCGATGGAGAAAAAGAAAGCGGCACTGTACTTCCTGAAATGGCTGTCGCAATTCGATGTCCAGGTTCAGTACACCAAGAATGGGGCCGTACCTACACGCTGCGATTTGATTACTTCCGACATCGCATCCGATCCGCAGTTCCGGTTTATCAAGGCACTCGCGCAAAACTCTGAAGTCGCGCGCACCTTCCACCCGATTGCAGAGGCAGCCGAGATGGAAAGTATTCTGAACCTGCGTCTCAATCAAATTGTTACCGGCGAACTTTCGATCAGCGAAGGGCTGAACACGGCCGCGCAGGAAATGTACGACGTGCTGGATAAGGCCAACTATAAAACTGGTATGCTGCCACCGCTGTAGACGCACGGTTCTGCGGATTCTGGCTTCCAGGGGCACCGTCAAAATGCCCTTGGAAGCTTTCAAAGACACAAGGTCCCGTTGTCGGTTGGCAATAAAAATTTGAACCGAGTATCTGTCGCATCAGTGGATTTTTTTGCGGCGAGTTTGGTTCAAGAGAGAAAAACAGCGACAGACCTGGTCGATCCCGTAACGGTTACTTTGAAATACAAGAAAAACGGAAACAGTAATAACGATGATCAATCCATGTGGCTATCACGCGAGCCCTGGATAGTAACCGCAACCAAATCCACAAGGGTCACATTCGAATGTTGAAATTGAACCGAATCTTGAAAGCAATCTTTTCTGAAAAATACAGGTGGCATTTGCTGTCCCTGTCGCCGTTGATCGCATTTCTGTTCATTTTTACGCTTCTGCCGATTTCCAATGTGGTCTTGATGTCTTTCTTTAATGTCGAGTGGAGCCATGGAGCATCCGTTTGGGAGTTTGTCGGCTTTTCGAATTACAAAGATCTGCCAGGCAACAGATTCTATATTCCTGGTATAATAAATACGATTATTTTCGCGGTAATCGCTGTCATCTTTCAGATGATAATCGGGTTTTTCCTGGCATTGATGGTGAGCAAAATCACAAGAGGCAGGGTAATATTCATCACTGTATTTCTGCTGCCCATCTTGATTCCGCCGATTGTCATCGGCTCGATCTGGAAGCTGATGTATGGATTTGACTTCGGCGTAATTAATCAAATCACAGCGCTATTCGGCATCTTTCCGAAGGACTGGCTCGGAAGCAAGGAACTCGCTTTGATGTCCGTAATAATCGTCGATATCTGGCACTGGACGCCCTTTGTCTTCCTCCTGCTTCTAGCCGGCATCGAGTCGCTGCCGGAGGACGTCTACGAAGCGGCCACGGTCGACGGAGTTTCGCAATGGAACCAAGTCAAACATATTACTCTGCCGTTGTTGATGTCGACCCTGATCGTGACGATGATTTTCAGAATAGTTGTAGCCTTCAAGGTGTTTGACGAAATCTACCTGCTCACCAGCGGAGGACCCGGCACCGCCACGGAGGTCCTGAGCTTTAGCATCTACCGGACCTTCTTTAACGAGGATCGGGTGGGGATGGGCTCCGCGATGTCGATCGGCGCACTCTTTCTGGTGAGTATCTTGACAGTTATGGCAATTTTATTGTCGCGGCGGCGGACGGAGTGGAAAAATGCGTAATCGACATTCGTTTGTGTTTTATCCACTGGTTGCTTATGCAATCGTGGTCATTGCACCCTTTCTCTGGATCGCCGGGACAGCTTTTAAGCGGCAGATCGACATCCTGCAGGGCAAGATAATTTTCACGCCTGTGTTATCGAATTTCCGTCAGCTTTTTGACTCTCGGGAAGCGACATTCTTGAACGACCTCTATAATTCAAGCGTAATCGCGGTAAGCTCAACAGCCCTGGTTCTGGTCATAGCAACCGCCGCGGCCTTTACCCTGCAGCGGTTGAGTATGCCCAAGTGGTTTATCAATGTAATTTTTTTGTGGGTGCTGATTTTTTATATGCTGCCGCCGATTACTTTCATCGGTGCCTGGTTTATCATGGCTGATTACATCGGCCTTTTCAATACGCGCTTTGCCGTCATTCTGGGGCACACCACTATCAACCTGCCACTCGGACTGTGGCTGATGGCGACATTCATAAACGAAATCCCGAAAGAGCTTCTGGAGGCCGCTCGGGTGGACGGATGCAACAATCGCCAGATCTTTTCGAAGGTTATAGTTCCACTAGTCAAACCGGGTTTGATTTCGACCGGAGTCATCGTTTTTATCTTCAGTTGGAATGACTTTCTTGTGGCTTTGACCTTGACTACCAAAGCCACTCAGACCGTGCCGGTCTCTATCGCCACCTTTGCCCAGGAGTACGAAATTCGATATGGTGCGATGGCCGCCGGATCATTTATTTCGACGATTCCGGCGTTGGTTCTTCTGCTTATCGGACAAAAGTACATCGTCAAGGGCCTGCTTGCCGGTGCCGTCAAGTGAATTTATTCGAATGGAGGTTTAGGTGAGTGAAATAATCCTAAAGAAAATTAGAAAGAGCTTTGGAAAAGTCGAGGTCCTCAAAGAGATTGACCTGGAAATCCGCGACACCGAAATGATTGTCCTGGTAGGACCATCCGGTTGCGGGAAGTCCACCCTCTTGCGGATAATCGCCGGCCTGGAAGAGGCGACGGCCGGTGAGGTCATCATCAATAACACGAATGTGGCCGACAAGAACCCAAAAGACCGGAATATTGCTATGGTTTTTCAAACCTACGCTCTTTATCCGCACATGACCGTGTATCAGAACATTTCGTTCGCTCTCAAAATGTCGAAAGTTCCGGTTTCCACTGTCGATGAAAAAGTACGCGCGGCGGCAGAGATGCTGGGACTAAGCAACCTGATGGACCGCTACCCGCGGCAATTGTCCGGTGGCCAGCGCCAACGTGTCGCCATGGGGCGTGCATTGGTTCGGGATCCCGTTGCATTTCTTTTTGACGAGCCCCTCTCGAACCTCGATGCGAAACTGCGCGTCCAAATGAGGTCAGAAATAAGACTTTTACATCAAAAACTTAAGGCGACATCAATTTTTGTAACCCACGACCAGGTCGAAGCCATGACGATGGCGGATAGAATTGTCGTCATGAACAACGGTATCATTGAGCAAATTGGAAAACCTCTTGAAATCTATAACAAGCCGAAGAATAGTTTCGTTGCCGGTTTCATCGGTTCCCCGACAATGAACTTGCTACCAGGTCATATGATCGATCGAAGATTTAAACTCGAGAATGGAAATCATATCGATCTGGATAAAGTCAATCCTGACTGGAATAACAAGCAGGGGATCTTCGGTATCCGGCCGGAAGACTTGGTAATTGTAAGCGACCAGGAGGCGTCGGAAACAGAAACGTTAGAAGTAAAGGTGAAAGTCGTCGAACACACGGGTTTGGAAACCTTGATATATGGAGATTTCGGGCGGACGGAAATGTGTCTTCTCACAAAGTCGAATGAAAAAATAAAATCAGGCGATATTATCAGAGTGAAAGTAAATCCTGACAAGGTTCATTTTTTTGAGGACTGACCTTGCTCTTGCTAGGTTAATGGGGCCTGCGCTGGGAAGCTGCACAGCCGAATAATAAAACTTAGCCCCTTTTGCTACTTCAAAACCAGTCCGGACAAAATCCGCCTGGCTGTGATGTTGTATGTACGCGTTCCGCTGTCACTTCGCAAAGCAGCATTAAAATTCCTCAGAAAATCACTGAAACGCTTTGGGAATCCAAATATGATCGTGACAGATAACCTGCGATCCTAGGGTGCTGCAATGAAAGTAGTCGGCAATGCCAAAAGGCAAGAAACGAGCCGCTGGCTGAACAACCGCGGGGAGAATTCGCACCTGCCGTTTCGACGACGGTAACGGGCAATGCTTCGGTTCCGGAGTATGAAAAGTTTGCAGAAATTTGTTGCCGTCGACATCTCTGTCTACAAACATTTCAACTAGGAACGCCACCTTTACAGCCGAGCCAATTTTAAGCTCACCCGCACCGCCGGGCAGTGTAAAAGTAACTTTCTTTCCGGCTGGGTTCGCACCGGCTAGCATCACCGGATGACAAACCCAGCCCGTTCCGTTATTTCAAAACGTCGCCCGAAGTCATCCGCCTGGCGGTGATGCTGTACGTCCGTTTTCTGTTGTCACGTCGGAATATCGAGGATCTTCTGCACGAGCTCGGCATCAACGGGAGCGATGAAAAAGTCCGTTTTTGGTGGAACCGGTTCGGGCCGAAATTCCTGGCTTTGTCCCGCTTAGGTTCTGGTCTCTCAACTCATTTATGCGGCCTTTCGTTCGGGTGCCAAGGAGCTTTTTCCGCCTAGTGATTAGTGGCGTCGGCGCGGGTTATAGAACCCATTGATATACTGGAAGATCGCGCCTTCTGCCTGAAGTCATGTTTCCCAGCGGTTACGCCAGATATGATAAGCTCAGCCTTAATGGATTTGAAGAACGTCTTAACCATGAAATTGTGGCAACAATTACCCTTGCCACTCATCGAGACCTTAAAGCCATGCTTGGAAAGATGCCGTTGATAGTTGCTTGAACAATATTGCTACCCGCGTTCCGTATGGTGAATGCAGCCTTCGGGCGGCTGGCGCAGTGCCACAGCCATGTCTAACGCTCGGATCGCTAGATTCCCGCTTCATGTGGTTACTGACACCGCCCAACCGATGAAGCTGCTGGAGTGCAGATCGAGGATAACGGCCATATACAGTCAGCCCTCACTGGTCCAGATATAGGATATCTCGCCAACCTATTTCTGATTGGGTTCATTCGCTGAGAAATCCCTGATCTAGCAAATTGGGCGGGATGTTGAATGTGTGGTCGCTGTTCGTCGTAGCCTTGTATTTTGGGTTCTGATGATTTCGATACTATTCTTTCGCGGCTGATCGTAGAAGCCGAACGGCCTATCAGTTTGGCAATGCGTCGAAAGCTGAACCCTCGGCCAATGCCGCGTGATACCTCCTCGCGCTCATGCAGCTGTAAAGCATGGCTGGACCGTTTGCGAGGCCGTGGCTCAATGCCTCCAGTCACAGAAAGCACGCCATGCACGGAACCCGCATGTTTATTGAGTGCACGCCCAATCTCACTCAATGTCTGCCCCGCCTTCCAGCGGTGCCAAAGTTCGTGTTTCTCACGATGGGTTAATCCGGGACGACCTGTTCTGGGCATTTCATATCCTTCATTACAAACATCTAAATATCAGATGTTGCGATGATCGATTGAATGCACCGTGGCCTTTTTTAACACTTCCCTCTACTCGCGCAGAAGCCGGACTTATTTGCGAAGGCGGATTTTGACGGCCTCATGTGGTCCAGACATCAAGTCATCTTCCTGCTGCTGGACCCCATTTGTTTAGCGCCGAAATGCCAACGCCCAAATCTAACGAAACTTGCGGACTTATTAGGCCTCTGCTGATCGCGTAGCCTGACAGCCCACAAAACTAAAGTACTCACTGAATACGTTCCCCACTCGAGGAATCAAATATCAACACCTTGTCCAAGTTTAAGGTGAATTTCGCCGTATCTCCGACAACCAACTTAACCCGCTTATTCGACCTTGCGCAGATTTTTTGCCCTGCCAATGCAGTGTAGATAAATGTCTCGGCACCCGTGGGTTCGACAAGATCGACCTTACCCACAAAAGATTTCGAGCTTTCGTCACCAATTTCGATGTGTTCCGGACGAATACCGTACTTAACGCGTTGACCGTCTTTGGGGCGCAAATGACTAGGCAATTGAAGCGTCACGTCATCTGATATTTTCACAGATATTTCGTCTTTCCGTCCATGCTTCACTATACCATCGACTAAAATCATTCCTGGAGAACCCATGAAAGTAGCCACAAACGTGTTTTTAGGATCATCGTACAACTCGATTGGCTTGCCTATCTGTTCAATTTTTCCGTCCCGCATCAACACTATTCTGTCCGCCATAGTCATGGCCTCGACTTGATCATGTGTCACATAGATGGAGGTTGTTTTTAGACGGTTATGAAGAGCTTTTAGTTCCGCTCGCATTTCGATTCGAAGCCGGGCATCAAGATTGGATAGCGGCTCGTCAAACAAAAACAGTCTAGGTGCACGTACAATTGCACGCCCCATAGCGACCCTCTGCCTTTGGCCACCGGAGAGTTCACGAGGATAACGGTGCATCAACTCATCAAGACCGAGAGAAGAACCCGCCGTGGTCACTCGTCCGCCAATCTCATCTTCCGGGAGACGTCGAATCCGCAGGCTAAAGCTCATGTTTTTCTTGACATTCATGTGTGGGTATAGGGCATAATTTTGAAATACCATTGCGACGTCACGTTGCTTGGGCACTAATCCATTGACGGACTTCCCGTCAATTTTAATTTCCCCATTTGTACCTTCTTCTAGGCCCGCGATGATCCTAAGAAGCGTTGACTTGCCGCATCCAGACGGGCCAACTAGAGCGACGAATTCACCGTCTGCTACCGATATGTCGACACCTCTCAGCACTTCTTGATTGCCGAATTTCTTTTTGAGTCCTGAGATTGTTACTGAGGCCATTTTTGTTCCTACTCAAGTTTACTGTTCCAACGCGCCGATTTTCATTACCTATCCCTTGAGTGCTCCTGCCGTGACACCCTTCAAAAACGACTTTTGAAACAGGAAAAAGATCAGCATCACTGGGATCGAAACGACTGTTGCCATTGCCATGAGGTTTTGCCAATCGCCTTGGAAATCAGAAAGAAACATTGCGCTAATACCAGAAGGTAATGGACGCATTTCACTGTCCGAAATGAAGGTTAGACCAAACAGCATTTCGTTCCACGATGTTATAAAGACATAGATTGCAGAAGCGGCCAATCCAGGGCGAGTCATTGGCAAAACCACATGAATAAATATTTGAAATCTGCTTGCTCCGTCGACGAATGCTGCCTCCTCGATTTCAATAGGAATTTGGTCGAAGAAGTTTTTAAGTATCCAAACTGCGACTGGCATCGTCACAATGGTGTGTCCCAACACCAAAGACCAATAGGTGTTCAGCAAACTCAAATCAACAAATATAGAATACATTGATATCATCATCATTGGCAGCGGAAATGCCATCGCAGACATGAAAAACAGAAGAATGTATTGATTTGCAATTAGCTTGTAGCGAGAAAGCGCATAAGCTACGCCCGCAGCCGAACCACATGAAACTATTGCTGTTAACACACCGACCCAAGCGCTGTTGAACATGAACCGTAGCACCTTGCCGTTAGAGAACTGCGCTGCCAAATTATCAAAGGTAGGCTTTTCGGGGATCAGCATAGGTGGATACGCAAAAACGTCGCTGGGGGTCTTGATCGCTGTCGACAGCATCCAAACAATTGGTGATAGCAATATTACCACGGACCCCACCGCGACGAAGTAGAGCATGCCCTTTGCAAGCAGGCGGTTCAATCGAGCCACGTCGATGGCTCGATTGCCAACTTGGTTTGTCTTTTTTAGTCCGGAAATTTCTGACATATTTTTGAACTGCCTTTCGGTTGCCCCGTGTTTACGTTAGAGCGCCTTTGCTGAGCCGCATGAACCAGAATGAGAAAATTACCGCACCAATCAGCCAAATTACACCAATTGCCGAGGCCAAACCAAAGTCCCAAGTTTCAAAGGCAGTTTTATATGTGTACAGACTGATAACCATTGTAGAGTTCACTGGCCCGCCACCTGTTAATGTGAACACCATTGTCAATTCTTGGAGCGACTTGACGATCTGTAAAAGATACATCACGAGTAGGATGTTACGAAGAATTGGCAACACAATCGCAGTCTGAATGCGAATGTAGCTTGCACCGTCAATCTTCGCCGCTTCGACCACTTCAGTCGGGACTTGTTGCAAAGCGGCAAGCGAGATAACCATCATAAATGGTATCATACGCCAGGCATATGCAAGTATCACTGCCCACTGGGAAAATCGCGAATTGAATAGAAAATTTTGAGGTTCATCAATGAAGCCAAATGCCTCCAGCAGGTAATTGACAATTCCGAAATCAAAGCTGGAAAAAAGCCAACCCCACAATATTGACACAACGATCCACGGGACGACCCAGACTTGGAATATCGCAGCACGAAAAAATGATAGCCCCTTAATGCCACTATTTAACAAGAGTGCCAGAAGATATCCAGCTACTGCGCCAATAGTAGTAGAGGTGAAAACGATAAAAAATGTGTTTTTCAGCATTGTCCAAAATAACGGATCTGTGACCATATATTGGTAGTTCTCTAGACCAATAAATTGTTCTACCTGCTGAAAGGGGGAACTGTTTGTGAAGCTTAGTCTAATTCCATTTATCAGAGGGTAAAATATTAGCAACGCCGATATCCCAAACGCAGGCGCAATTAGGGCGAAGTAAAATAGCCGAGATTTTCTAAAATCGTGCATCGCACCAACTTTCGTATGCTTATCAAAAGCTTAGTAGAAAAATTTTGTGTTTGATACCGTCGGATAGGAAAAAGTTGCTTACCCAGCCGACGGCCCATTCGATTTCTAAGTGTTTGGTCGTTTACTACTTCAGGACTCGGGTAACGCGACGATCCAAATCAATTAACTCGGCGTCAATATCCGTGCCGGCCATGACCTTCTGCAAGCTTATTGCAAGCTCTGCCATCATAGCAGCCCACTTTGGATGCTTAATCGGATTTGCGTTGGCTGTTGGGAGTGCTTCAACACCCACCTGAGTGAACGCATCATCTCCCATTATGCCGGAAGTAATCAATTCCTGGTTGGACGTGATCAGAATTCCTAGCGCCTCAAACGAAGAATCGACGAACTCTTGGTTTGACGCCATGTGCGTAAGAATTTTGGCAACAAGCTCTGGATTTTTGGTGACTGACGACACCATCAAGACATGATCGTTCGCGATCGTCCTGACTTTGCCATTTGCGTCCGCTGGCATTGGAGCAATCCAGAAATCACCGTCAGGACCTGCCTCCACTTTTCCTTCGGTAAGAGTGTCCATCAAACCTAAGCCCCAAGGGCCTTCAAAAATAAATCCCGCGCGTCCTTCGGCCATCAACGCTCGGGTTTGATTGAGATTGACTCCCGGGTTTGCGCAACCGGCATCAGTGATGTCCCTTACCCATTCCATGGCAGCACGGACGCCTGCGGAACTGAGGTCAGGATTGCCGTCCGCGTCCACCACGTCACCCCCCATTCCGTAAACAATCGGAATGGACCATTGACCGGAGTTGGCAATGCGATCAGTGCGCAGGCCGATGCCAAACACTTTTTGCCCACTGTTTGTTTCGAGCTTACAAACTGCCATTATTTGCTCTGTCAACTCGTCCCATGTGGTGGGGGGCGCATTATAGCCCGCCTTTTTTAGCAGACGAGGATTGTACTGTAATGTGATCGGCCCTGGCGCGATCGGAACCGCATACAGCTTGCCATTCACTGTCACTGCATCCAAACTTTCTGGGCCAAGTTTATCCAGGAACTCTTTTGACAACAGATTGTCCAGAGGCATGACAGCCCCGGCCTCGACGAGCGTCGGCACCCATCCAGCTAATGCCAGCCAGTAGTCCGGTTGATTTCCCGACAAGCTGGCCAGTGTGGTTTGCTGAAGGAACTGTGGAAAAGCCACGCCGCCAATCTGAACGTCAACGTCCAACCCCAATCCTTCAACCGAGGTTTCCATCCCTTCGACGAATTTTAGCCATTTGCCAGCATCCCACCAACTGCTGAATTTCACTTCTTCTGTTGCGCTGGCTGCTGTTGCTGCTGATAGTGAAACGCCCAATAATGCCGCACACATTAGACCTCTGGTTTGCCGCATCCTCTTAATAATAATATGCATTTGCTAGTGTCCCCTTTTTGTGAGCGGCCTAGCATTAACGCCACCCGCAAAATTATGTTAGGCGGGTATAAATTATATGTCAATTAAATTTACAAGTTAAGCCTTGAGAATCCCCATTTTGCCTTTCTTTTTGGATTACAGAGAGCCTTTGTGAAGAGATTGTCGATATGGAAGATATGAGAAAGCTCTGCGGCTTCGGACGGATGGACTTTCAGGCCGTCAGGTGACACAAAGCTTGTCTATGAACCGTTTTATTTGGGGGTTGCGCCTTTATTCACTGACAATTTCGATCACAACGGCGCCGCTGCTTTTACTGAGTGGCATTAAATTTTGGCGCATAGATTAAAGCATTGCCTATAATCTGTTGCATGTTCGCATTAGTGTGACATTTTTTTTCAAAAACTATTATCGTGAGACCTCGGCATAACCAGTCTTTTCGGTTCATCATGTATGTATTTCCCTCAAAACCACGTGTTTGCGAGTGGTGCGGCGGCTAATTTGATGGGTTTCGTTTGATATTTCCTGATTTTGGGCACACTTATCCCACCTGTTCAGCCTCCAACAGACCGTAGAGCAGAAGGAACTTTGCACCTTTTTGGATGCTGTGGGCGATAGCGGCTAAGCCATAAAAAGTCATGTTTCTGACCAGGCCCTTTTTTGCGTATGGAGGGCATTGAGCAATTGAAGGGTTGTAAATCACCTTTCTTGAAGCGATTAGTATAGCCCACCGACACACAATTTTCTAATTGGACTCTTGCGCATTAAATGCTTTAAATAAAACTCGACATAAAACGTCCAGCACCAAGCATACAAAAACTCCAGAGAAAATGATTGCGACAAAAACTTTTCCCTTTCAACAATTATTACTTATCCTTCTTTAAAATATGACATATCGGAGACTGATTTATGAAAGCTTATTGGATAGCAAGAATAAATATTTTAGACACTGCCAAGCTGGAAGCTTATTTGCCATTGTCAGCCAAAGCAATTGCGAAATACGGCGGCAAATACTTGGCCAGAGGTGGAAAAAACATTTCTAAAGAAGGGCCCAGTTATGTGCGTACGGTGGTTGTGGAATACCCGTCTTTTGATCAAGCTCATGCGGCATATGAAAGTGATGAATATAAAATTGCACGCGAAATTTTGGGTGATGGCGTAGATAGAATTTTTGTGATTGTGGAAGGGGTTTAAAATATAATTGACTATATTTAATCTAACTATTTTCAATACTCTGACAATAGACACAGACGAAACAATCAACGATCTGGCCGTTTTTAGATAGCTTTAAAAATGGCTCTGTCAGACAAAACAACTTGAGACGAGCAGGGTGACTTTGTAACCTCGTCGAATGACAAAACACTCCTCATTCCACCATTTTAAAACCAGCCCTGAAGTCATCCGACTTCCAGTAATGATGTATGTTTAATTTTCTCTCTTACTTATAATGTGTTCGGCCAAAGTTTAATCCAGCTCCCGCAACCAACGTTATCGCAAAGGCCGTCTCCTCTGAGGCGGCTTTTTGCATATTCGGCATTGTTAGCTGAAGCATAGCTGCAAGATTTCCTACAATATCAATGGATAATACCTCTTCACTCGGCACTAAATCAATTCGATTTATGAGCTTTCGGAGAGCTGTGACCGCCTCTTGTTTACAATCAGGCTTATTCAGAAGAGCCCGCAAATCATACACCAGTCTCTCATAGTGCTTAGCCAAGTTTGGGTGAAAGTATAAAGGCGCTGATTCCTGCGGCTTGAGAGCTTTTTCGAGGGCTTCTAGGTCTTCTTCAAATGCTGTCAGTTTTGTTAATAAAGCCGCAGAAGCGTGTCCCGATGCCACAACGTCGACGATATTATTAATCGCGACCTTCAGTTTTTTCTTTTTTTGTAATTTTTCTGTCTTGGAGCGGACTGCCTCTTGGCGAAGACCAGATAAAGCACTGCTATATTCTGCGATAAATACTTTTGTGAGTTCTGACAGCACCGTTATACCTTTTTCGAGCGAGCGGCCTGCATCCTGTCCTTTAGCTGAGGTTCCCAAGTGTCGCGCATTTCGTTGATCTTGGCTATGAAGGCCTCGTTCTGTGCAATGGGTATATTGATGTCATGCAAACTAGCTGTCTCAATCATCATTTCGAAGTCTATCTCCTGAAATGCATTCATCATCTGTTGTGCGTCATTCCGGGTGGCGCCCAGTGCCTCTAGAGCAGAGCGGGCCGTAC
>Ga0209710_1000895_pt1 | contig 24671 bp, 24 predicted proteins | sample ArcticOcean_MG_C_5_FD_187436 | JGI IMG/M metagenome (GOLD analysis project Ga0209710, IMG submission 187436) | Marine microbial communities from western Arctic Ocean - ArcticOcean_MG_CB4_138 (SPAdes) (version 2) | ecosystem: Environmental > Aquatic > Marine > Oceanic | place: Arctic Ocean...
GGCGTTGGACATGTACATATTGTTCAGCACCATTGACCATTCACCGCGTTTCATGGGTTCGGATGTCATCTTGTGGAGCGCAGGTAACATTTCAAAACTGGTACCACTGATACCACGGACACTGCAGGTTAAATGCCGCGCCGTTCGAGCTATCCGTCTACCCAGCGACAGACTCTTATTGCTACGCTAGAGGTACCGCCTCGGAATTCTGACGCCGTATCACGGGTGATACAGTCGTCCTGAAAGGGTTAAGACCACTTACGATCACCACCATTGTGATGACAGGTGTAAGCCTCGACTCACGGGAACGTGTGACTCTGTTCATCGAAAGCGACCTCTCTATAGACTATGTGCTCGGGTTACCACTCATTCATTATGATCTCGTTCGTGAACATTGCGCATCAACCGATCACATTCGCGCGGCGAATCTGAGTGTCACCAAGCTGCGTCGCATGGGTGCCTCCACACCGGACGCCTTGAAGGCACTCGGTTTTGACATGTACGATCTCCGGAACGAGAGCTGGTGTGTGCAATTGGTCAACGAGTATGGTGCAGAAGCGGTACAACAAGCGTTTCTGGATACGCCATATAATGTATCGATGATCGCCGGTGTCCCCGCAATGGACGTCCTGAAACTCACGGTGAATTGGATTGTTTCGAATTGTAAGAGCGATCCGATAAGTGCCCAACGAGCTTTACGCTGCCTGATCGCGCACCGTGGTCTTGAAACAACTTTGACACAGCTCTCGATGCCATCCTTGGTGGAGACGGGGTTGCGTAATGTAGAATTATCGAGATTGGGCGTCACTGTCGATGTGCTCGTCTCGTGTATGCACGCGACAAGCGATGATTTGCGCAGTCTGCATTACACATTTCGTTTGCAATAAAAGGGAGAGCTTGTAGGTACACCAGATAGCCATGGATGACGATCGTGATAGTGACTTCAGTGATAGTGACTTCAGTGATAGTGACTTCAGTGATGCCGAAAAAATGGTCATTGATACCAACACCCCTACTACATGGATTGGCGTGTGTACGCCACGAGAAACTGATCTGAATGACCTGAATGACCTGAATGACACGAAATCGTGTCTTAGTCCAGATGTGATATCAGCCGTAAAAAACTCGAACAACAAGAAGTTGGACCTAATGCTGCATGGCGCAATCAGTTACTACTTGAAACAAAACCCTCTTTTTTGTATTACTCACACACAGGTGTTGGACGATGCCATTGAAATTTTATACAAATGGTATTCCTCAAGTGCTACCAGCCATGGTGACCCACCAAAACTGCCGTCTGACCGTGGATTGTCGATAAAGTGGAGAGAATATTTTGGGAAACAACATAAAATCAAAGGGACGGTGGTACATACTAATAATGATTCACATTATGTGCGTACGAGCCCTCCGTCGCCTAAGTTCAACTTATCGTTCGAAGTATCAGCCGTGGATGGGTACAAAGTGATTGGGCAGAGAGATTTGATGATTGCGCTGTTTGGATGGCACGCCACCATGTACAACAATATATTTGCAGGTAAAGCCAAAACTAAACATGGGTTCGATCATGTAACAAATCTTCCATATGAAATGTCGATGGAGAGAGAAGATTTTCTTCAGTTTTATCACATTGTAGACACATGCTAGAGGTAATTGTTTGAGGGGCAATCTAAGAAAAGGAAAACACGCTAGACGCTCTGTGGGACGCGTTCGTAATCATAACGCATTCTCGTGTACACCTTGTGCAAATACATTTGAACGACCCATTTATATGCAGTGTATAAAAGAAACAACGAGACTGCTATAGGTATTATATAGCCGAGTGTAACGTGTCGAAGCTGTTCTATAGAAAACACCATTCTCAACGACCCGTCTATATAAGGAGAACGGCAAATAATGTTGTTAGCGACGAGCTATGGCTTTAGAACAGTGGAAAGAAGGCTTCTCACAACTGCACCATGCGATCGATACATCTGTTGGTAGTAAGTGTGAACAATCCGTGGCAGTGGCTATGAAATTGTGTGATATTATCCAGAGTAATTTGGTATTAAGAGTATCATTGGACAAGTGGGTTCGTGCATTGCTAGATATGAACGATCGTCAGATGGACGAGGTTATAGCAACGTCTTGTGGTGAACTCGTCGACATACTGCCGGACTTCCCGATGCTATTAGGTTTGGGATGGCTTGCATGCCAAAATGGAGACTGGGATTTTGCACGTTTTCGATCATTTGTCCACTTGCTACGCCTGCGGCAAATCACAAGGAAAATAGGTATTACCAACACGCCACTTCCGTCGAAGGTGCATCAAGTCATAGAGATGCATGCTGATTTTGTACCAAGTGTGGCAGCACTTTGCGTCTTCCATGCGACCCCAAGGTCATTGAAGCCATTTAGCAAATACCTTGTCGACATGCTAAGACCAGTCTGGGATCGCGACACCCACGATTTAGGCCGCATTCGACATATTTTCTACGATGGGCTTATCGACGACCTGCGAGAATCCTCCTTGTCCGTAAGAAATGTGATGCTTGAGATGGTTCGCGTCATGGATGATTACATGTTTGACGTTGGAGACGATTTGGTAGTATCTTCAAAGCAGCGGCTCCGTAAACTTCCTGAAATGGACCAGATGTATGACGCACGAATACCATCGGACGACGAGATGTGGTTGAGCCTGCGATTGCTTTTCGTACAGCATACGACCGATGAGCGTGATCGTTTGATCCACTCGTTGACTGAAAACGAGAGCGATGCGTTAAAATTCGCAATGAGCTGTATCCAAATGCCGACGAAGATGGGCCTCGAGCTCCTTCCGATGTTGTTCAAAAAGATCACCCTGTCGCAAATGCTTCGTTGTGCGCGTGCGATGAACGCACTGCCGTGTGATCGTCTCGTGGCATGTATTGATGACACCGATGACATAGTCGATGGATACTTGTCGACCATCGCCGATGTGGCACACAGTAGCCTCCAAGCACTCAATTCGGAGATGATCAGTATGCTTAACGCCACGGTCACCGTTCAAGTCCCTGGTCGGTGGCTCGATATGCTGGCGAAGCTGCTGGATGACGATGAGCAGCGTGCATTCAACAATTACGGAGATGGAGCGACGGTCATCACTGGGGCGAACGCGACCGTCCACCGTCTCCTTTTTCTCAACGATTTGACCACGTTACTCGAAACGTTCCGATCAACATCAGCAATCCTCATCGCGACTTTCTATACTTCCGATGAAGTCCCATTCACGTTTGCCAGAGAAGTGGCCCTCGACGATACCGCTCAGGGTGCCGTAGGTGCACCGAGTGACGTGTCAATGCATGGACTTACACGCGCTGAGCAGCGAGCACGCTTCGCACACAAGTGTTTTGAAGAGATTCGCATGCATAAACGACCAAAACCCGTACCTATCAAAGTGGAAAAAAACGGACTGGTGGTTGACGATAGCACGATGCCTCCACTAGAACTGATGATGCGCAAAGAAGCCAACGCCATTCTCAGCGAGTACATTGATTTCGATGAAGCGGTGGTCGAATCCGATGATGCGGTTAGCGGCGTACCGGAGAGCATCGAATTTGTCCAACTCGACCTCTATGGCAAGCGTGAATTGTCCAAGACCGACATGAGCGCAATTGACATACAGAGTTCTGACGCTCTTACCAAGACTGTGGTGATGCGACGTCAGCACGGGTTTACTGAGACGTCATGGCCGTACAGAATGTCCACCGGCTGCCAAATGTCGCTAGTGCAAGTGTCCGATTCCAAGCCTATGGACTCGCAGTTCGACACCCAACTAGTAGCGGCGTTTCAACTATTGGGGGTTCAGTGAGTGGTTAGTATGTAGTTAGTAGGTGGTTAGTAGGTGCAGATTATTCGATTTTGAAATCGACGATTGGGTATGTTGTGGGGCGGTATTTCGGGATTGATGTATAGGTTTGAGAGTTGTTTGCGCACATCGCGGCAATGGCTCCTCATTCTGGGAGCAACGTGTTGCGCGCAAGTACCCCGGCTCACTCACCGTAGTTCATAGAGACCGAAAGGTTTATAACAAAAAAACACCACAACAATAGACAACTTTAGGATTCTTGTTCGCGCTTGCGTTTTTTAGCTTCAGACCGCGCGACACGGCCATTCATTCGACAATTCTGGGTGCAAGGTAGTATGATATACGACACTCAGGGGTGTCCTTATGACCTTTATAGTAGTGAAAGGCGGCAAGACCCCCCATTTCGATTCGCATCCGTTCGTCTTCGTGGGTGCTGGTCGAGACCTTTTCACAACCCATCATGAGTTGTTTTAGCGAAAGGTCCAATCGAATGGTATCGGGTGCATCAAACTCAATAAATACTTCACCTTCATGCATCAGCACTCGTCGTCTCTCACCCATGATGGTGTCTTTCGTTTCGCAAATCATCTTTTCCGCATCACATTCGAGGGTGATTGCTTCACCGGTATGACTGAATTCTTTAATCAAAGTCATCCAAACCTTTGGTGAAATGTCGATTTTTGCCGTGTCTTTAAGCGCGGCAATTTCCATCGTCTCCACATCCAAGTCGATGAGATTCATCTTGCACTCATTGTGGCCACGCGTCTTTTGCTTTTTACCACGCGTTGGATCGACCCCCGTTGGATCGACTTTTTCAATCATATGCAGTGCATCCTCTCCGTGTATGTACTGTAGGACCATAATGTTTGTCACAAATCCACTAATGAAGGACTTGAATACCTTTGTCGTAAACCCGATGTCAAACCCATCAGCATTCGAACATTCGACCTTCGTTGTGAGTTGTTTCAAATCCATGTAGATGTCAAAGGCCCCTACATGAGAGACATCCATCCCTTTCAACCTGATACTATTGGCGTCGACGTGCATATTCGCCTCGGGGATCAGCGCATTGATGCTGTCAAGCACCCATACCAGTGCCCTTCTGTTGTGAAAATATAGCTCAAACCCCTGCTTCTCCATACAAGGTGTGTGCCAGTCGTTTTGCGTGGTGACCACGACGCTTATACAGATACACACAAACATTAGCGCACGAACACGCTAGATGCCGTCGTTTTGTATCTGATCAAAAGGTTTAATCATTCCACTCCTCCCCTTAGCTTACAATTCGATCTGAACCTTTAGAAGTCCGTTATGTCGCCATTATTGCGAATGCATTATTGCGAATGCGTGTGTAACCGACAAACATGCTCGATATGGAAGTTCTGCGATTGGACATCGCATACCAAACGCCCAAATCTGAATCCACGGCGTCCCCACTGCGGGCCGTGGATTCAGATTTGGGAAAAATGCACAAAAGCGAGCACATTTTGCCATTTTTTAGAATCGGTCGTTTTGTCGGGGAAAGTGGTTCAAAAATGGACGAGTCGTCGAACGCCACGGTTTGAGTGGTTTTGACAAGGTGTGTCAGTCATCGAAGATCGTTAAACGTGGACCATTTACTACGACATAAGTGTCCCTATGGAGGCATATGTCGATGCGTATTGCTTACTCAATGAAAGGGTCCATTTTGATCGTCGGGTCGTTTTATTACCGCTTCACTTTATATAAGACCGCGCGACATCTCAGGTCTTGTTTTCGAATATCGCAGCGTCCCTTTCACTCGGCATTACCAACTTTCACCTCATAATCACACGCCAACCCCAATCAAGTCACGAGAGGCGCGTTGGCGAGAGAGCATGTCGTTCGACCGACTTTTATTGTTCTCCACGTCGTTGATACCCTCTGTGTCGGAGAAATCGTCCAAAAACTTTGACAAGTAGCTGTGCAATTCGAATCGGAATATCGTTTGATCGTCAAAGTCGACCGGTCGATCAGACTGGTCAGACTGACGGGACTGGTCGGTCTGATCAGTCTCCTCGACGATCGTTCTATCGACGAGGAGTGGCCCTGGACAGGAGTGACCGCGAACGAGTTGGCCACATATTGTGCATCGATTCATACCACGTTTCTCACTGTTTATACGCATCCAACGATTGCGGGTGGCGGCTACTGTTCGATCGGCTGGTAGTCCTTTTACGATTCGTGACCAACACGTGCCCACTTTTGCGATGTTTCGTCTGATATGCTCATCTTCACTGTACTCCCATTTCCGAGCATGTGCGTCCTTACGGGCCATTCGAATTTACACACTCACAGCCGTGCTATTTGACAAATCGACACCGAATCGACACGTCTACGACTTTAGCGGATGTGATCAGCGTCTTCAAAAATTGGCCATCTGACTTGCTCAAGTACGTGCTCAAGTACGTGCTCAAGTACGTGCCCAAGTACGTGCCCGTCGCTGGAGCTGGCGCACTTGCCACCGAATCTCACCACGATTGGAAGGGTTGCGTTTATGGGAGGTCGACAGTTGCTTGGTGGGCCCTTTGAAGCGGCTGTCCTGGATATTTTCAAGCGTGCATTGTCCATGTAAACTCGCGCGCTGGGAACCTTTAACTCGTTATCGAAGAGCCACCCTCCAATAGCTAAGCGTCTTGGGAGATTAGTATAAGAAGGCGCGGTGAAACGACATCAGAGAGAACCAAGCGTAAAATATTGCTTCAAGCGTAAAATATTGCCTCAAGTCCCATGCTACCGTCGCTAACGGCGCTGCACGTTGACGCTCCGAAGCGTCTGCGATCCGAAGCGTCCACGAAAGACGTCACGCCGCTCGACGACATGCTCGAGAGCGGTTGCGTTTATGGGATGTGAACAGTTGCTTGGTGGGGTCTTTGAAGCGGCGGTCCTTGCGATCAACGTGGGTGCATTTTAAAGGATTATGGTATCTAGCAAGTATGCCGCTCGCACCATACACGCTATCGACTTTATGCGAGGAGGGCTTTGCACAACTACAGACGTTATGAGCGTCGCCTCCAAGCTCAGTACCGAGGCAATTCGAGGCGTTTGTGGAGTGGCCAAACAAAAGGTTGGAATGTCCCTCGCACGCAAGTATGCGCAATTTTTACATGGACGTCCCCATATGGGTTGGCACCGAATCGACACGTCTACGACTTTAGCGGATGTGATCAGCGTCTTCAAAAATTGGCCATCTGACTTGCTCAAGTACGTGCTCAAGTACGTGCCCAAGTACGTGCCCAAGTACGTGCCCAAGTACGTGCCCAAGTACGTGCCCAAGTACGTGCCCAAGTACGTGCCCAAGTACGTGTCCAAGTACGTGTCCAAGTACGTACCCAAGTACTTGAATGCCTAGAATATACACCAGCAAGTACGACGATTTTTCAGAAAGTGATGCGATTTCTCGCCGTGGAAAGCTTCCACCACATGATATTATAGACTATGTGGATATCAGATGTCCGCATTGCAAAGAAGTATGTGCCGAGCTTCCCATGTGGTGGGTGAGTTGTGTGCCTAAGTTTGTATTGTTACACTGCGCAACCACCATTCTCCAGGCACCTTCTCTTTTTCATTGCCGTTGTTGTCGTGTTTTTCGAGGAGATCTCTCATATTTTCAAAGTGGTGTCGCCGTATCTCTTCTTTCTGTTCTTCAGTGTCCCCATACTCCTCTCCGAATTCTTCACCATATTTTTCGTAATATTCGTCATATACATTGTCTTTACTCGATCCCCAACTGCGTCGGAATTCGTTGAGTTTTTTGGCTTCGGCGACGATGACCGAAATGTCTGTGTATATTGTATGTTCAATGTGCACGGCAAAGATCAACGAAACCTTGATATTTGTGTTTTCAATATCGTACGTTACGGTCACATCAAACCAAAGGAATCGTTCTTGCCCGAGCGACAGCGTTGAAATATCAACCTGTTCTGAGCCATAATACAGATCATATTTTCCGTTCAAGCCCATCTCCGGAATAAACAGCGATATGCTGGCATCTGCAAATACTTCGTAGTCTGCTAATATTACATCTTGATCGTCTTCTGCAAACAAAAAATCGTTTTGGAAACGCGTCGTGAACGGACGCCAATAGCTACTTCGAATATACTCACCAGATGCAATGTATTCTTGGGCGTTCACCCGTTGAAAGGATAGCATCCACGTCTCAGGTACGGAGAACATCCCCGGCCCTGATGGTTCTCCATGATCGTCTCGTTTCCATGAGGACAGGCTGAGAGACCCTGATTCTTTCCTCGAATCTTTCCTTATAAGTCTCAATTTTTCTACGGATTCATCATCCAAATATCCCTCGAGTTTGTTAGAGCTGTCTTCATCGAGTCCAAAGTGATTCGGTGCACGTAGGGGGAGCTTAGTAATGTTTGGTATCATTCAACCTTTGAAAAAAGAGGTTAGGTCCCGCTTTATATTACAGTGATGTCATTCAAGGCCAAAGGTGGCGAGGTGATGTCGGCTCCGGCGAAGAAAAAGTCGGAGCTGGAGGAGTTGCGTGAGCAAGTACGACAACATAACGAGGCGATCATTTATCTATCTCGTAATCTCGGTTTGGGATCTTTACATGAACAACACCTTACAACACCGTACAATACCGTACAATACCGTACAATACCGTACAATACCGTACCACCCACCACACGTTTGTGCCTTAAACACGCGGCGTTGAACGGTCAGAGATTCGGGCGAGGATCTCACCCATGGAAATCGGGTCCACATTGTCGTATAGACCAACGAGTAGCGCTTCTTTCAGCCACGGTGGACTATGTTTAGAGCACCAAAACGTGACACGTAACTCGGGTGGAATGTCTTTATTGTCAAATTTGCAATCGAATGGTGAAAGGTATGCCACCATATCGTGTTTCTTGATATGACAAAAGCGACATATATGATCAGAAGGTGCGAGTGTAATCTTCTTTTTTTTGGTGGACTTGAGGTCGCTGCACCTCATACATGCGGGTAAACCATCGACATTTGTGTGAGCGCTGACATCACAAATCAACGCCCCACAATAGCAGCACAGCGTGTACCACGTGTCATATATTCGCACAAGCTTACCGATAAGTGAGACTCGAAGTAGTTTGTTCTCACCACACGCCTTGGCCATTCGATGTTGTTCGTATGTTCGTCGAGAATCTCGTCGTAAATGTCCCGCTTCTACATGCGAAAGCGGTGTTTGTAGATGTATGTCAAAGTTTTCGTTGCATTCCCTACCGGACAGTTCGAGAGCATGTTTTGATGCAGCATTTTCAGCAGCCGTGGCAGTGCGTACAGCCGCGGATGTTCGTTTTGCACAACGTACATCGGAGCAATCATGTGCACACGCGACGCAAGAGGAAAGGCCCACCACGTTGAATTGAGCGACATTGTTTGCAGTACGCCGTATGTGTGCATTCACCACACGGTGACACTCTGTGCAGACACATAATTTAGAAGCGTGGTCAGGAAGACGTTCCAGGCTTTTTTCGATCGTATGTTCATCTGTCTCATCGGCACAGCCAACATATCTTTCGTAGACAGCGAGTTTCTGTCGCGTTTTGATACGTGTGGAGCATTCATACACAGCAAGCTGCTCGAGGTAAACGGATGCGCGTGCCAATGCGATCATTTGTGCATAATGTGGTGTCGTAACCAACTCCTTTCGATATGATGTATTGGTCACAGTGACATTTTTACCAAAGATTGCAAATGACTGTTGTAGAGATAGGCGATGCCCATAGGGCATTTTCATAGCAAGGCGCGTGATGTTAGGCTGATTGTGAGTGGCCTTTATCGTGTCGTTCATCTCACAGAACACATCATATTGTACCGTATCTAGACGTGAAACACGATTCTGGTTTCGGTATGCCATGATCCAATACATCTCGAAATTATCCACGTGTGATTTCATGAATTCAGTTGATGCCACCTGTTTAAGCGTAAGTGGTGCGGGATTTGCGCCTGCCTTACCATTCCACGGCCACTCTTCAGACCCACTCCACTTGCGTGCGTCGATAAGCTTTGACGACTTTTCAAGGTCCTCGAGTCGTGCATTTGGTAACGCAGCGTGTGTAATGGCAGCCATTGTGGTTCTACAACGACGTGGGGCGAGCGACGAAGGGGCACTCGCGAATGCTCCGCTTGTTCGTCGACGGTCGTTATGGATGGTCCGAGCCGCCTCATTCCCACTGTACGTGCTTAGAAGAAGACGTCGTACGACTTGTTTCATAAAGTTCGGTGACTTTGTCGCGACATCCGTGACACATAGTTGTCGTCGAAACACGTGATGGATTAGTAATCGTTCTCTCCATCCTACACGATCTGTAGGATCAATGCATGAATGTAGTCCGGTCAACGCGACAAGCGTCGCCTCAGTGATGATATCTCGAAGTCCAGCTCCCTGTGCACCTTTGAGGTTCAAAAGTTGAGCCGACGAGGAGACCCATCCTCTATTCGCAGTGTTGAGTGCACGATGCAATAGCTGGTATACGAGGTGGGTCCGTTTGGCACCATTTCCACAATTGCTGACCGATGGAACGTTGGTAATAAACTCACCCAATTGCGGATCGGTAAACTCAGATGGAATCAAGTGTAAAGTGGGGCTTGCTATGTAGCTATCCGCATCATCATCACAGTTAATAAACAAGTACTCCGCGTGTGTAGACGTCCATACGGCTGCTGCAACACTGATATTGGAGCAAATAACTCGAGACGTCTCGTCGACGGTGCCGAGAGGCGATTCTATCCATCGACGACGCATATCCGTTTCGATTATTTCACCAAATCGCATGCGAAGCAGCGCGACGCTTGTATTCGCCTGTTTGGGGAGAGAGATCTCGTCTTCGTCTTCTGAATCCAGGATTGATTTTTGATAATGCATCATTTGACCAAGTAACACAACGTGTTTTTCAGAAGACCATTGCGTAACTGCTTGCTCAAAGTCACCGCTATACAACCACTTGGGCCAAGCACATCGCTGCATCTTCACCCAGCGATGAAGCATCGAGGGGATGAACGTCTCTTCATACGATTGATATGACGGTTTAACTTCAATGTCTGGTATCTTGAGTCGATTCAAATAGCCGTCAAACGCTCGACTCACGCGTTTGACGGCTGCCCGTTTAAATCCACACGTGGTACCATTCCCAACTGCACTGCATATGGTCGACCGTTACGTACTTCGAATCGATAGTGCTTGGTATTGAATCCCACAACGGGCCATAGCATCAGCGGTTCTTCCTGTCCACCCTTTTCTTGAATCGATAAAAGTCTCGACTCGGGATATCCGTCATGCGTCTCTACACCATGTGTATGCATCGCGATGTCGTTGCGAAACTCTTGGAGTTGTTTACCGCACATTTGTGCACGAAACTCTGGCTCTTGCTTGATACGCAAGAAGATTGCATGTAGGAAGTAGCGCTCGCACAACAGACACTTTTTACGATGTTCGGGTAGGCGCAATTCTCCGTTGCGCCAAGCCGTTTGTTCCTGGGGAAGTAGATACTCAGTGCACACAAATGTGCGAGGGTCGTCCACACCATGGCGATGCTTTCCAAGCCAGTAACACCAGCACTTGTTGCCATTGACGCAAGGGCGTTCACCCACATCTTCGTTTGGTGGACGAAGCATTGCGTTATCATGAGAACGTGGTACAACCTGCAAATCTGGTATCTGTCCACGTGGAGGTAAGCGCGATAACAAATTGAACGCTTCGTTACTGTTGAAGATCGCTGCAGTCATTGGATGCACCTCGATGAATGAATTGAAAAGATCTTCAACATAAGGATCCCCAGTTTCATCATCGTCTCTGTCAATATTCGTACACGGAGGCTCGATTTTCAACGAGTCGCTCACCGCACTTAGATTACCATCTGTCACATTACATGTCTTCTCCGTCTTCTGGGTCTTTTGGCGCTTGGAGTTAACGGGCTGTGGCACATCTGGTACCAATTGCGTTTTCTTACTCGTCCCTTTCAACACCACCAACTCCTCATCCGAATCACCCATTGTGTTGCTGTCGAGGAGTAGTCGTGACGCCCGAACTGATGTTAGCGGATGCAAACTCTTCTTAATTTTCATATGCACGACGCAGCCGCTTCCACTCACTACGTGCGAGAATCATCGATAACGTCGCGTACATGCACAAACACAGGACAGCTAATACGAAACAGAACACACTACTCCTTGGGACAGCATTGCACATCTCAATCACCCATGCTCCCATATCTGATGTCGACCAATCATCGACGTGATAACTTACACGGTTGAAGATGATAGTCGTGTGGTTGTACACCAAGTCGGTCACGAACTCTGAAATGCTTTCCATCACCGTTTCAACCGTTTCCGTAACAGTCTCATTTTTCAATGGAATGCGGCGCACCTCTACAAACCTAGGTGCCATCCCCAATTGCTATTTTCAGTTCAGATTTTAACACTACTAATACCAACTACTAACACCACAAACCTTAGCGATGATTCATCACCGCCGTATACGCAATGGAACAAGGTTGAGGGTTGCAGAGATGAAGGGTACGCACTCGTCATCCGTGAGTGTAACGCCACCCTCCAAAACACCGAGTCTCTTCAATGCTACAACCGCCAACTGCGGAGAATATGACGCATACGAAGGATGCTCGATGCACCCAAAGATGCATCGCCCTGAGTATATCATATGCGATTGTAGTTTAGTTTTGTCACCATAAAGTGCAGCTGACAGTATTTGCAAAGCGAGCTGCACACAGTGACCCGATCCGGCGTCTCGCACACCTGATCCCGCACACGCTGGGAAAAACGCGGCGAGATACGTACAGTCATCGTATCTGTAAGGAGTCCAACCACTTGCATACTTTACGCACGCATCAAACGCACATATGGCAACTTTATTTCCAGAGATACCAGCGATACCCGCGCTTACAGTGTACGTTATGATATTAGTCAATGAGGCGTGAGACCATGGTAGCTGCATCAACGTGTGAAATTTGGCCCCCCGAGAGCGTGTGATGTCAAATAGAATACTTGAACATACACCACGATTACCGTTGGCAAAAAGGTCATCGGGTAAACCAAAGAGTATACTCCGATCGTTAGGCCCCTCGAAGACAAAGCGGAGCGCAAGGTGACCTGGATAACTCCCGTCGCAACGCCACGATTCTACAACCTGACTCAACTTTCCAAGCGATGAAAAGCTGTTAAAACGCCAATACCCCGTGACCACTTCCAAGCGCATCGAGACGTTTCAATACCAAACGGCAAACACACAACACAATATGACGACCACGTCGACTTATATACCTGACATATCTGACAAACCTGATATACATGACATGCTGGCATAAAAAGCATGATGGTGAACTGGTCCAAAACGTTTGGTGGAAGAATCAAGTGCGCATTATCAGCAAGGCGTCTCTCGATCCGACTGGAGAGATTACAAAATCTGCACAAGAGTGTGGTCTATCAAACCAAAATATATATCAATTGATAGAGAATGTGCACACTATGGGACGTACGCCCTGTTGGCAAGCGGCAACAGCCTCCTATACATGGACATGACCCTGTCTGCCAGTTTGATACAGGTTCAGGCCTACCTAGATAACCACCTTACCTTTGTACACGTGTCCTCGCACTCGTATATCTAACGAAACAATGGTACAACTAAAAATACCTATATGAATGTTACACATCTTTCGCGTTCAGTCGGTCTGTAACGTACGAGAAGTGGTTTCCGCCACCGCGCTAAACTTTGAATACTGATTTGAAAAGGAACGCAATGGGGTGGATTGTGTTTCAAAATGTTATCGACAGCGGGTTACCACCTGAAACAAATTCGCGATGTAGACGATAACCACGTCAGGTCACGCAATACCACTCATGTATCAGCGACGGACGATGGGATACGCCAATCACATGCTTTGGAAAGGGGTGTATCCGTTAAGAGTAACGTGGATATTAAAGACACAGCCTATACCCTGGCTGAGACATGTGGTCGCAGGCAGCGACCACCAATCAAACGTCCAAGTGAGCGTGTGTACACAGGAACTCATCGAACACCAACCATCATCGACCGCCCAATGGTAACTGAGAATCGGGAGCAACGCCTTGTACGTCAAGAGAGATTTCTATGGTTATGCAATGCCTGGTCCCCAGCCGTTGATGGTGCTGCTACGGATAATGCCGAAATCGAAAGGGGGGGGCTAAGAGACCAACATACCTTCGGTTGCAAGCACGACTGACAACTTCCGAGCGTGATCGTGATCATGATCTTCGCCATCAATCACCTCGATGGGCACGCTCTTTTTAACATCCATAGTATCGGTAGCATGTAAACTCGCAACGGCGATAGAGTGACCGATGTAGATAGAAGCTGGCCCTTCTACCTTGATTCGGAACGCCTCCATGTGTTCCATCTTAGAGTGGTCGAGGATGATATACTGACCCTTTAATTCCGGTTCATCGGTGAATTTAAGTATATCAATGCTCACTTTAGGGACGTCGAACTCGGTGACCACCCTATGCATATCATCTAAACACTTCTCAGCTACACCCTTCTTCCCACTTGAACAACTGCACACCGCTCCCATTTTTACTATTATGATGAGACGATAAGGCAAATCGATTTTTAGCGATTTACGACAACTTGTCGATTGAGCGACGGTGAATGAGAGTAACTGGAAATGAGGTAGCACGATTGCAAGGTAAAACAACTACACTCGATATACACTCAAGGCGACAATGGACACTATCGATGCACATTACTACGACCAACAGAGCTTCAACAGAGGATTGTGCGGTTCTATGACATGATTTGCGGGGATGGAAGAGCGTGTGGTAACGAGGCCGATGCTGTATGCAAAAGTGCCAATTACGGTGAGAATTGAGGCTGTGAAAAACAGGATACCTGATGTCCACATGTAATAGCTTGCATCGTTCCACTCGGTAATCGTCGTGTTGTATGTAATATTGTGTACATTATGTAATGTGTACTTGACGTACACGGGCTGTGGATCGTGTGTGGTATTGCTCCATGGAATATAAATAGGCCAATCCTCCATGCCGTCATCGGGTGGAATGACCGAGTAGAACCGAAGAAAGATCGCGACTGTCGTTAGTATAGTGGCAACATAAAGGTGCATTCGAAATGCACCAAATATGTTGTGTGTGAAGGTCGCAAACCATGGACAGCTGTTTTTCTTTGCCGTTGTGACACACAACGACTCGAATGGTAGCCCCGATGGTACAGTTTCACGCACATCGTTGGTATCACGTTGGGCATCATTGGTTGAGGTATTGACACTATTAGGGCATTTACGCTTGAGTTCTTTGGAGAGAATTGTCCATTCGTAATGACATCGCCCGAAAGGGATGATGTAGCACACGTTCAACCCTTCACCAAAGAAGAATTGAAACAAGACGGTGGCGGTACATACACATCCACCGTAAAGCATCAAATGTACGCTCAGATCGGCATCTAAACGTGTGTTGTAGTGCCCCTCCCAAATGGTCGTCACATCACCTTCGATGACATCCATGTTTGGATGACGGTCGAGCACCTTACTTGCTTGAGGAACGCTTGACATCCCGATGGCCGCACCGATTGTAATCAGTGAATGACCCACAAAGTAGCCCATTTGGCGTGAAAAATCGAGCAAAGTCCCTTCTGCCCACATGACACGCAGACCTACGCAACGTTCCCAACGCGACAGAGCAGTGCTCATCAACGCAATGAACATATGGACAGTTGAAAGCCCAAAGCTTAGTGTGAGGAAACTTATCCCCCTCAGACCTCGTTCATACGACACAGGACCTCCATACAAGAGTCCTTCCCATTTGATGGTCGCCCCCTCGTAAAGCAGATCCCATGCAGCAAGTACAAATGTCGCAGCTGAAGCCCATATAATCACAACGTTAACTAAGATCGTCGTGTAACACCCCAGTGCATCGATTCGAAAATCATTACCACATTCGATCAATGCCCAAAAACTCCGGAGACGACTTATTTTACGATCCTCTTCGTCTGTAAGACGACTGTTTCCACTTGTGGGGTACACCTTGTATTTGACATTTTCTTGAGGACAGTTCTTGATCAGGCCCACACGCTCATCTTGCAACAAGACATCCAATGGCTGATGTTTGTGTGTGTACATATGGGACCGAGTTGCCATTAGCTACATCTCTACCTTTATAACAACTTATATTGATCGATTCATGGATATGTTGATTGCAGGCAACAACGCTACATTCGCCATGTTACGAATCTGCTCTTCTTGACCATCTTCTAGGGAACAGTAATGACCAACGCACCGTTTCAGTGCAAACAGTGGCGGGAAACAGATGCATAGAACGATGTCACATGTGTGGCCGTTGCCTGGTGTCATGCACACGGTGTATACCTGCCATATATTGTAAAATGGCATACAAAACACACAACATAACCAACTATCACAAGGTCGATCCTCTTCTTGGACATGTCGCGCCCGTGGCGGAGCTTGGGTCGGTGGCGTTGGATTGGAAACAGGTACGTAAGTCGTTGTTTCACAACAGCAGCACTGATTCCAATCAAATCTCGTGCATATCAAACGACATGCGTCAAAGTTTACGCCACTCAGGTCAAGACCATCTGAGATATGCAATCGATGACGCTCCGATGTCATTTCTTTGATGCTCTCTCACCACTCTCACCACTGCCTGTTATAGACAACAACGGAGTCACCCTCTCACAACCCTCCGTGATTACATTCGCGCCACCATTTGCTCACACAGGTGTGTAAATAACAACACACACCGTTCTAACCCTGCAACCCCCTCACCACTGCATTGCAACACGGAAGTGCGAGCATGACCCATAAGGTAGCATGACCATCGCCCCTGGTTTAGCTGAAGGGTAGGCCCTTCCAATGGTGGTTTGCCACGCAAAAAAGGGAGGATGATACGTCCGTTGAAGGCCGACTTTTTACGAACGGAGTCGATGTCCGGTGCAAGGAAGACCGCGAGACCTGCCAGGATAACACAGGTTCGCTCAAGTTCACCTTCGTCAAGATTCCTCCATAGGTGTGGGCCTGTAAGCATCGCCTTCAGATGCGCTCTCCGAACGATATCGGGGTGATATTCCATGATGAATCGCGTCGTCTCACTGTTGAACAGCGTGGTATGCCGTGGAAACATCTCGATACGTGGTACCAAAAAAGAGGTGATCAGGTCGCGAATGACCTGTTGTCCAATCTCAGAATCGCTCATGTCGGCAATCGCATTCACACGTTCAACTACATGCCCTGAGTGATGGAGTTGTCGAAGATACGCGCTACTTTGCAACGCAACCGTCGACGGAGATGTGAGCTTCAAAATCGAATCCAGCTCCAAGTCCAGTGACGCACTAAAGAATGCCAACGCGGCCGCAGTCTTTTGCGAGACGTTGAACTCGTCGTCGAGAAGCACTTGTATCACATCTTTACACACGTCGGTGAGTTCATCTGAAACGTCATCCCACCATGTGGAGGTGGCCCATGTGTGCAAGGGTACAAACAATTTCATCTCAAAAAGGTCGATGGGTACGCGTTCTACTTTTCGGATGGCCTCTTGCTCCTCGACACTAGTTCCACCTTCTTCATTCGCATTGGTTTCATCGGACCAGCGGCTTCCTTCCATTGCCATTGCGATTGTAGACGCAAGAAAAAGAAGTATCGTCGCGGACTCCTCTGATCGCACCGGGTCGGTCGACATGAATTGATATAAATTATGTCCTGCTGAAAGTAGAGCTTCGACTGAAGATGGTGATCTAACAGCAGCCTCGCGTTTGATAAATTCGCTGTGCAAAATTTGTAATTGTTTCAATGCCTCATACGCGTTGGCGCGTGTGATCGCACCGTTACGATCCGGATTTAAACAATTGTACACCTGTTTGGCGATACTCTTCACTGTAGTAGTGGCCATCGTCAAAAAATCCGTTTGCACGTGTGCTCTAGTTCACTCATACAATACTAGCGATATAAGATCGCGCTATGACCGCTCTTATAAGACAGACACGCGGTCTAAACGTCTCCATGGACGACGACCTTAACCCCGATGACAACAATCCACCACATGTAAATGGAAATATATACCACGCGAACGCACAAAACGATGAGTTGATCTCTGTATCGGCGGGAGGAGATGGTTCGCCTACTACCCAGAAAGCACAGCTGCCCATTTCCGAAGGAGAACTCGTCATCCCACTCTTTCATACTGTGAAACAGCATGGCTGTTCGGTAGATGGTCGAGACTCTCACATCACACCCTATGAAGTGCAAGATGGCACGGTGATAGATTCGGACGATGAAGAGGAGGAAGAAGAGGAAGTTGAATCTCGCCCTGGCGCGGGGATGTACAAGCGTATCTGGGGAGGCGCTGAAGGCGACGATGACGCGTCTGAAGCTGGACCATCCATCCCTAAAGTACCGCGTACAAACACCAAAAAGACGACTGGGTTTGGTATACGTCACGTAAATTGTGTTGGTTGCAACACGGAAACGCGTGTAGATGCGGAAGAGATTGGCGAGTACATCCGCCGTCACATGAATACCTGTGCAGAGGAAGATGTCTATCGACGGGCGGCCGGTGAATGGAAACGTATCCGTGACGAACGGAGAACATCCAACTCGAGAATCTTACCCAAGTGGAGCTGGAAAGACATTCGGTCCCATTTCAAATACTGCTGTTATGACGAACAAATCGACAACTTGAATGATATTCGCAGTGTTAAACAGCTGATCACGGTGACCGAAGGGTCTATGCTCCGCAAAAACCCCGACAGCGGTGTGGTAACAGTACACCCCGCGACTTTCAAGCAGTACAAGGAGTTGATGGACATGAAGCTGAAGCTCACAGCGAATACAAAGCGCAAGGCACCCGGCGTAAATAAATAGTTTTTTGTAGTATCGAAGCTTCCCTTCCGTTCAAGGACTCGACTAGGTCGGAAAGTGTGTGCCATTGCATGTCTCGGTATATAAAGAGAATCGAATGACAATCGCATGTCAACGATCATAAACGGCGACGGACGCAACCCGATGATAAACATTCCACGCCCACCAGCCCCATACACAGACTTTGCCAACCAGTTTCAACGTGGGGCACCGGGTGTAGTTCCTACTGGAAAATTCCAAATTCCACAGGCGACGGTTCGGCCACCAAATGGTGGCATTGGTGTACCTGGTCAGATGCAATCTGGGCTCAACGCAAATGACTACACCTTTCAAGCGCGAATTATCGACCTCGGGACAGATCGATCCAGTGGAATCGATGTCGAAAATCAGGCGGCAATGTCCGTCAAACCATTCTCGAGTCTGCAACCGCACAGTCTCATCTTTGTCAACCCTACACGTGATGTGTTCACGTTGGCACAGAGTGCCCGTACGATCGGCAACGCAGAGGACCAGCCGATCAACGGCTGTTGCCTCGAATACCTGATGGATAATCCTCACTCGGAGCTCACGTACACGGCGTTTGAACGCGCGATGAACCCACTCAAAGCAGACAATGCGATTGCTTACTCGATGACAGTCAATATCGCCAATCTGCCAGGTGGTTCCGTCGACGATATGGTTAAGATGGGCCTGCTGCTACCATCGGGAGACAAAGACGACATGGAAGAAATGCTGACCGGGAGGAATAAACAGCTTGAATCTCAGAATCCAACGACCGCTGTCGAAGAACAGACCCTACAGAAGGATATGACTGATACACGTGATAAGGCCGTAAAGGATCTACAAACGGCACGTAAAGGCATCGCAAAAATTCTCGAGTTTACAGAGCTGTTTGACAAGTGGCGCCCCGACGGACCGACCCTCTGGTCGTCTCGTTCGGATTTCCAGAACAAGGAGCTCGACGACGCTGCCGGCACGTCCGTCTTTTCGAATGTCGTCGAAGGGCACGCCGTGGTCGCCGAGTTGACCACGGCGCTGAAATGCAAAGTGATGGACACGGTCTACATCGTCATCCGTGCTATCGTGACTGAGGACGCCACTGACAGCACTAAAATCGTTTTTACAAAACCCGAGGTATGCATCCTCACTTCGCGACAGCTCCAAAAAGCGTTCAAGAATGCAGACTATGATCTAGAGAACCTAGGTAATGAGCTCCGCAAGCCAACAGTCGACGGTGGTCTGCGCAAAGTAGCGCGGGGCAATGAGGATAAATACGTTGTTCTTGGTGGTTGGAAGATTGGTCGGGTCGTCGATTTACACGCTGTTCCTGCCGCGGCGCAGACGGCACGATTCGCATTCAAGGGGGTCAGCCATTACGAAATCATGTGCAATATCGAGCAATGCACGGCATTTGAACTGATCCGACACCTCATGTAGATGCAGTTGGCATCGATCTAGATGTCCGCATGTCGTCGAAAGAGGGTATGTGAATGTGAGGAGTTGTCGATTCATTCGGTTGTGATCAATAAGAGTCGGCAGTGTTTGAAAGTAGCACTCCAAGTTTACGACCCCCACTAGTGTCCCCCAATCGCCACCAAATCTCTTATTCTCGGTGAGGGATGACCGAGTTTGCAAGCATGTCGTTTTACACCGCAACGGACAAGGCGTTTGATGGGCGTTTCACCGATCCAGGCTACAACCCGCCACAGGAGGAGAACATCACGACGATCAACGCCAAGATTGACCGTTCGTTGTACACGGTCATCTCCGAAAATCAATTGTATACGAAGGAGAATCCTTCTCCAGTTACAGGTGAGGATGCCGTACCCTTTCGGCAGTGGGCTTCGGCTGTGCCGGGGCAGCTCGCGGTGCAATGCGTCAATACCATTATCATGCCACATCTAGCCGAGGAACGTGCTGCCGTCGTACTCACGAATGCCTACAAACTCAGCGCAGGGGTCGAGAAGGACTTTCAGTTTGTGGGTGTGGTCCGCACGCTGTTTGAGCCCCCCGCGGACAATGGTGCCATCGGTCCCGATGGTGATGAGTATTTTACTCTCACGCTCGGTGGAAAAGTGCAACTGCTCAACAACTCAACCGAGATGCTCAGGGCTGGAGACCCCGTGAGCTGGACGTTTGGACCCGACAAATCTGGCGCCGGGGTCGGCGGCAAACGGATGCGTGGTATGGGCGATGGGCCGCGGCAGATCCTCCTCAAAAAGTGCCTCTTCACGGACCCACACAAGATTGGCAAGGTGACGTCTACCATCGCACGCAAGGGAGCATTTGTCGACATCCTGCTCCAGGCCACCACCCTCTGAAAAAAAATAAGCACTCCCTTCGTATAGTATGGAATAAAAGACGTGTAGAGATGGTCGTGGGGTGAGGGTTCTCATGGTGCCGATCACATGTAGAAATCTGAACGATGGTGTACTAAAAGAAGACGATGCAGCACTAACACAGCCCCTCTTCCTTTACGTCGATCCTCTACAGGGACGACGCCCTATCGTGGTGAAACTCCTTTCTGGTGACGATATCCAATTGGAGGGATACCCACCGATCACCATTTTACCGTCGGATACACCACTATCATCGGCAATATACTTGCATCTTTCTCGAGGCGTGAAGGTGAAGGTGGGCATTGAGGGTGGTGTAGATTTTGTTCTTGAAAATAAGGATGGTGATAAAACAATAAATGGTAACCCCACGTCAAATCCATTGAAATTTCAAAATACAATCAAACACGTATTCGAAATTGTCGACCATTGGGTCGACGATACTAACAATGGTGCATCGGTCAAGTCAACAGAGAAGAGGACCTACAAAATTGCTCGAGATGAGAATTTCAACAGCCCCTTGATTATCGATGGTGAGCTTCCTCACTCTATCAGAATATACCAGAGTGATCTATCAAACAAGTTCAGTCTCTCTCTGTCATGGTTGAGGCGGTTGAATCTTCCATCAACATGGTCGGCAGCTATCGCCGTCTCAATGTATACCGCATGTTACGTCCATTACAACACTAATTGGGAGAGGAGAACCATGGTTCAAGCATTTATCTTTCTCAGGGACATGCTGCTTCGAGGAAAAGTGGTGCTGGACCCCACCGAAAATGGCGTTCTTTTACCACCACCCTCCTTCTTTAACCCTAGGGTTAATGGCAAAGGTGACCATTTCGAATACTGTAAATATATGCTCAGCGCAATGCCCGCGTGGACCCAAACGATCCCCCCATCTACATCAGAAGACACCAACCAGACACCATCTACAAAAAACGACCCCATTCCGCTCAAATGGGATCAAGCATCATGTCGTGAGATCCTCGGCCATCTCGCTACACTTGTCGATCGCAAGGTGGATGACCCGCTGCCAAGCAGTGCTCTACCGTATGCGTGCGCCCAATTCGAACCCCTCGAAGCGCGTATGCACGGACTGTCAGTTTCGACGAAAACTACATCAAGCGCGTCGGAAAGTGTTGCGTTGCAACTATCATGCAATCGTCTAGATCAAATGGGAGTCAAGCGAGACGTTCGTCAACGTTTCGGACGTACATGTCCCACGACATCAATATCGAGCTTTGGATCTGCACTCAACGACGTGTTAGATGAAAAAAATATACAAAAATTGTGGGAAAGACGTTGTGCATGGTCCAGAGCGAATCATATGATCGAACGCCCTTGGATAAAGGACGATGTGCTAAACGTGTACATGGCACCATTTGGCTGCGGTTCCATGCCAATGATGGAGATGGCAAATCCCGTATTTGCACAATATCCTGTATCTTTGAATATACTCCAACGCAAACATATTATGGCACTTAAGACGAATGGTGTAGGTGAAGGGGTTGTCCTTCGACTAACCAACGAAGGAAACGCGCTTTTCATCTACGAATCGCGGACTGAAATCTATACGACTGGCGCTACAGCTAACTCGGATGATTTGGATGAACGTGTACGCGCCTTTGTCTACAATGTCGAACGCCTGGTCCAACTCACGCTCTTGTATCGCACTAAAAAGTCCGATACACCAACAGTAGAATCATTCGGCGATAGCACCAATCGCGTTGACTTTACACACCAACGGATGGTCGCCGCTGCGATCTTAGGTCAGCTACTAAAGACCGACCGACCGTTAAACTTCACCTCCAACACAACACTCGAGGAATCAACTATATTTGAAAATTCCATGTTTGGCGGTCCTATTACGGCTCCTCTGGGAGAAGTCGCTTTGGCATTCATTAACTCATCAGACTTCAGCGACGCCCTGTGGAACCAAACCCACCCTTACCGCGCCGTGTCACCACCAATTCCGATACCTGTTCCAAATGTGGATCGCCTTTGAGCTCGAAAATCAGCTGTGCAATTCGGTCACCAGCCGCACATGAGAAGGTCGCTTCCCCTGCATTGTGCAGCAATACGTGTATCTCACCGCGATAGTCGGCGTCGATCACACCAGCATTCACAAAAATACGATGCTTCGACGCCAACGATGAACGAGGGGCCACACGACCATACATTGTGTCAGGGATTGACATGCATACGCCTGTGCGTACAAGCCCACACTTTCCCGGCTCGATGTCTTGAGCATTGCACGCCCGTAAATCGTAACCCGCCGCACCGAGAGAGGCCCGTTCGGGCGCCTTTGCACCATCCATCAACGTGTATGATACGATTGGACCGGTCGTACCACGTGTCCCAAAAACCGAACGATAAATACGCCGGAATAAGTAAAATGGGATGATAATAAGCAGAAAAACAGTCATCAGCTCACGACCGAGTAGGATCATCGTGTCGTATGGCATCAGCATCTCTCGCCTTTGGCTCGGCTAAAGGTGATTGCAGGTCATAATGCTTTTTGTTAGCGCTCAAGTAATCGCTGTCAGCAATCGCTGTCAGCAATCGCTGTCGACCAAAGAAGAAGAAGAAGAAGAAGAAGGAGGAGGAGGAGTCGGAAAAGTCTACGGATAACAAGGATTAAAGGGAATGGTGGTGGCGGTGGTGGTGGCGATAGTGGTAGTGTGGGGTCAAATGTAGTTTGTAGGACCCTTTGCATCGCTAAGCTATTTAAAACATGTGCACGTTTGCCAAAGTTTGTGAGTATCGACAATGATGCGCCGTGTCGCGGTGCAATCACCACCCGAGCAACGCTCCTCCATTGAGGATCCCGATACCGAACTCGCGCGCAGGGCGCGGGCAAAACGTCTCATCAACCAACGCGTTGATGCAGAAATGCAACGGGTCACGTCCCCCGAACGAGGTCGATGTCGCCTGTTGGGGTGCATGCCAATACGACGCTCCGTATCCACGCGACGCGAACCCTCTGCGATGGAACAGCGCGTCTTCGGCACGGCCGTCAAGGCGACACCCGCCGAGAGCAAACTTGCCGAGGCCATCGCGCAACTGCAAGCACTCATCGCCGAACACGAAAGCAAGGCCGAACGCACACGCGAGCACGCGCGGTCCATGTACAAGGCGGGTGGCGATGCCAAGCAAAACAAGGAGGCGCTGGCCGCGATGAAACGTGCCAAACACATGGACAAGCGCCTCGAGGGCCTGTACGGCCAACTCACAATGGTCGAGCGACAGCGCGACACCCTCGAAGAGTCCCAGATGCAAAAGAAGCTCGTCGCCGCCCTCAGCCAGAGCGCCAAGGTCATGAAGGCCAATGGCACCCTTGTCAAACAGGCCGAGAACGTCGCCGATTCGGCCGTGGAATTCTTCGATCAGAACGAGGACATCAGCAACGCCCTCGCACAGGGGCACGACGACGGCGACGACGACGAGTTGCTCGCCGAACTCGCCGAACTCACCATCGCCGATCAGGCCATCGAAGCGGCGCTCGAATTGCAAGCCGAAGCATTACCCACCCCTTTACCTGCCCCCTTACCCAGTCCCTCCAGCTTGGCCGACCTCCCCTCTGCCCCCAAGACCGTAAAAAAGCAAGAGAGAGCCGCC
>Ga0209710_1000900_pt1 | contig 24553 bp, 19 predicted proteins | sample ArcticOcean_MG_C_5_FD_187436 | JGI IMG/M metagenome (GOLD analysis project Ga0209710, IMG submission 187436) | Marine microbial communities from western Arctic Ocean - ArcticOcean_MG_CB4_138 (SPAdes) (version 2) | ecosystem: Environmental > Aquatic > Marine > Oceanic | place: Arctic Ocean...
GTATCCTCCGTTATTGCTGAGCAGGTGATTCGTCCGACGGGGTTGGTTGATCCAGGAATGGAAATCCGCCCGATCAAGGGACAGGTGGAAGATTTTATCGGCGAAGTGCGTAAGGCAACTGAGCAGGGCGAACGCACGCTGGCGACGACCTTGACCAAGCGTATGTCGGAAGATCTGAGTGATTATTTGCGTGAAGCGGGCTTGAAAGTGGAATACTTGCATTCGGATATCGATGCGATTGAGCGTGTTGAAATTTTGCGACGCTTGCGACTGGGAGAGTTTGATGTCTTGGTGGGAGTCAATCTGCTGCGCGAAGGCCTCGACTTGCCAGAAGTTGCGCTGGTGGCGATTCTCGATGCCGACAAGGAGGGTTTTTTGCGCAGTGCTACGAGTCTGATTCAGACCTCAGGCCGCGCCGCGCGTCACGAAAAGGGACGTGTTATTTTGTATGCCGATGTCATGACGAAATCGATCGTTCAGACATTGGAGGTAACGAGTGCTCGTCGAGAAAAGCAAGTGGCTTACAATCTTGAACACGGCATTACTCCAGTGGGTGTAACACGTAGCATCGATGATGGGCTGCAGACGCCGGGTAAGCGTTACGATGAGAGCGAATCGCAGGACTTACTGGTCGCGGAGTCAGCCGACGTTGATGTCGTGCATGTCATTGCTGAGTTAGAGTCCGAGATGCTCGAAGCTGCACAAAAACTTGAATTCGAAAAAGCAGCGATACTACGCGACCAAATCGAGACGCTGCAAACTGGCAAGCACGGTGGCGGCGCCAGTGGCGGAGCTAAGACTAAAGTTCACAAGCGCAAGAAAGCCGTTTATAATGCCAAGGGGCTGCCAAAAAAGCGCCGTTCATAACAATTCAGATGAAGGCAGGAGTTAAACAAATCATTGCGGGTGTGGTCGTATTTGGAATGGGGGCAATTTGTGTGCCATTCGTCATCGTACTGACACTGGTGCGCGATAGTGTGGACCTCCTCGAATTTGAGGTGCCAGGTGCTGCCATAGCATTTGTCGATGTGCCCGGTCGCTATTATCTATGGCATGATTATCAGACGGTGTATGATGGTCGAACTTATCACAATCCTATCAAATTGCCAGATGGCTTCATAATCGAAATCACCCAGCAGGGCGGAATGCCGCTCGATTTCGTCAGTGATCCACATGCAAGATTTAGCACGATCGGTCGCGCACGTCAGAGCATAGGTTATGTCGAATTAAGCAAAGCGGGCCAGGTCACGATTGATGTAATTGGAGGGGCGGAGTCGCGTATCTTTTCGTTCTCACCATTCAGCTTTGGCCGCTTCGTCGGACTTATCGTAAAGGGATTAGTGTTCGCTGGACTCGCCGCGATCTCATCGCTGGGCCTCATCATCTGGGGAATCGTGAAGCTGGCGAACGCGCCACGGAAATCCGCCAAGGTCAGATCTTAGATCCGCCTGTTCGATTGGGATGTCACATTTGGGTCCTGTTGTTTTTAAGCAAGACGGCTAGGCGGATGAGCTAAGTGACCATTAAGTGCCGCTGCTACGTTGCTGTTGCGACTGTGCGCTACATTTTATTCTGATTCTGTGCTGTGCCTTTGGTTCGATCATGGTTAAAACTATTTGTTAAGTATGGAGCAATTCTCTGAAAATTCATCCCGCGTGCTTGTTGTTGAAGATGAGCCTTCAATTCGTGATACCATTGTGTATGCGCTCGAGTCTGAGGGGATCGACGTGGATTGGACGGCTTCGGGGGTTGAGGCTTTGGAACAGGCTGCGAGCACTGACTACCACTTAATTGTGCTCGATGTCGGCCTGCCGGATATGAGTGGTTTTGATGTCTGTCGCAAATTGCGTGAAACAAATCCTGTGCCGGTGATTTTCTTAACCGCTCGTGCGTCTGAGATCGATCGCGTGGTGGGCTTGGAGATCGGGGCCGACGATTATGTGACGAAGCCATTCAGTCCGCGGGAATTGTCGGCTCGGGTGCGTGCGAATATTCACAGAGCATCTCTGTTGAGTGGTTCGCCAGCGCCGTTTGTCGCGGTGGAGTCTGAATCAGTTCGTGCGGGTGCGGGCTTGCCATTCAAAATCGATCGTGAGCGTTGGGTGATTGATTATTATGGGCAGGCGTTGGTGCTTTCGCGTTATGAATTCCGCTTATTAGCGGTGTTGGTGGAGAAGCCGGGGCGCGTTTATTCGCGTGCGCAGTTGATGGATGCAGCATGGGAAGAGCCGGATGCGTCGATGGAGCGCACGGTGGATACACATATCAAGAGCTTGCGCGCAAAGTTGAAGGCGCAGCGTGAGGATGTGGATCCGATTCGGACGCATCGTGGTTTGGGCTATTCAATGAAGGAGCACTGGTGAGTTTAACGGTTCGTATTTTATTTAGCTTGGGGCTGATGGCTCTGGCTGGTTTTGCCTGCTTGCTCAATCCGATTTTGGATCGGGTGGAGCGGCAATACTTAGAGGCGACTGAAGAGCCGATGGTGGACGTGGCTGAAATCTTAGCAGCGCTGCTGTCAAATCAACCGACGGGTGATCTTGTGGCCCCGGAATCCTGGAAATTGGGCATGGAGTCTGTTAAGGCACGTCCACTCCATGCTCGGATCTATAATTTGATGAAGAAAAAGGTCTTGATGGATTTCTACATCACTGATGCCACGGGCAAGATCGTGTATGATTCAGGAGGAATTGCGAATGTGGGCGATGATTATAGTATTTACTTGGATGTGCATCGCACCTTGCGTGGAGTATACGGGGCACGTTCGTCACGAACAGATGAGGAAGATGCGACGTCGTCAGTCATGTATGTCGGCGCGCCGATACTGAACGGTGAGGAGATCGTCGGCGTGTTGTCGCTGTATAAGCCGCAGCGCAGTATGTTATTGTTTATTATCGAGACGAAACGTCGTTTGGTAATCTTGGGGGTGTTGGCCTTCGTGTTGGTGCTGTCGTTGGGCTTGTTGCTTTCGCGTTGGGTGACGCAGCCGCTGCGACAGTTGACCGCGTATGCCGCAGCAGTGTCGAAGGGGGAGCGTCCTAAAGCGCCGAAGATGCCGGGCTATAATCTACGCCTTCTGGGGGAAACGACCGAGGCGATGCGTGAGGCATTGGAGAATCGCAAGTATGTGGAATCGTATGTGCAATCGTTGACCCATGAGATGAAATCGCCCGTTGCGGGGATTCGTGGTGCGGCCGAGTTGCTCTACGAGGACTTAACGAGTGAGAAGCGCGCTTTGTTTCTTGGCAATATACAGTCGGAGTCGATGCGTTTACAGACTTTGGTGGATCAGTTGCTGGCCTTATCTTCGCTGGAAAATCGCAAAGGGCTCGGTGCGCCGGTGCCGATTTCGCTGAGTGCGTTGGTGAGGCGCGTTGTGAATCATTGCGAATCGAATACCTTGCAGAAGCAGATCGAGTTCGAAGTCACGGATACGGCACAGGATACTGTGATGGGCGAAGAGTTTCTATTGGAGACGGCAATTAGTAATCTCCTGCAGAATGCGATCGATTTTTCGCCAGCGGGCGGGCACATCACGCTTCACGTTCATTCGTCTGATAATGAGGTGCGGCTGATGATCGAAGATTTCGGAGTCGGCATTCCTGAGTATGCACTCGATCAGATCTTTGATCGCTTCTACTCGTTGCCACGCCCAGGAACTGAGCGTAAGAGTTCTGGCTTGGGGCTTTGCTTCGTGCGAGAAGCGGTGGTGCTGCACCGTGGTAGCCTAAATATTTCGAATCGAAAAGAGAGCAGCGGCGTGCGGGCAGAGCTAGTATTTCCGCTTTGGGCTCAATAAGGCGAGCAGTGTTGGCACAAAAAAAAGCGCCCGTTAAGGCGCTTTCGAAATTAACGCTCAAGAGCGTCAATGTGTTCGAAATTAAGCGGCATTTACATTCGTAGCGCAGGGACCTTTTTGTCCTGAGCCGATTTCGAATGTAACCTTTTGGCCTTCGTCGAGGGAGGCATAACCATCCATCTGAATTTCTGAGTGATGAACGAAAAGATCCGTTCCGCCATTGTCTGGCGTGATGAAGCCGTAACCCTTTTCAGAGCTGAACCATTTTACTATTCCTGTTTCCATATGTATATTTTCCTGAATTAAAAGGTCTTGTTTATGACTGTATTTGAGAAAAGCCACATAAATCGTCAGTAATTTGTAATAATTTTATTTTGGAAGGTAAAATCAGGGATTATTCTATTTGGCGCGAGTTCGGTCATTTTTTTCAAAAACACATTGACAGCAGGGGCGAATTTAGAATTCTCTGCGACTTCTTCCAAAGAAGCGAGCGTAGCTCAATTGGTAGAGCACCACCTTGCCAAGGTGGATGTCGAGAGTTCGAACCTCTTCGCTCGCTCCATTTTTCGAAGCCCTCAGTCAAACGACTGGGGGCTTTTTGTTGGAATAATGAAGAGGTGATAACTCGTCCAGAGAGTTTGACGGAGCACGCTTGCGTGCGGAGATGGTCCGACCGCTAGGTCGCTGCGCAGCAGTGAGGCGCAGCCTCAGGAAATCTCTTCGCTCGCTCCATTTTTTAAGCCACTAAGTATTTGATGCTTAGGGGCTTATTTTTTTAGGTTGCATTGGAGTGTCAGTTTTTAGGGTGCCTGGGAAGTCCGCATTTAGGCTAGTTTAGACTAGTTTAGACAAATTATACTGAAAGATACTGAACGTTACTTTAAGCTCAGGGCTAGATGCCGCGTCGCATAATATAGAAATCCAAACTGAACCAGGCGCAACAATTAGCGCCCTAGATGAGGACGATTTAGAAGCAACGCTTGGCACTGCGGATGAACTTGGAACGTTCCACTTCAAGTGGGATTCATCTGACGGCGCTGGACGGATTGTAGTGCGTAAAGCCGTATATCCAGCGTGATTGTTCACGAGCTGAGCAAAGCTCCTATGCAAGTGCCATTGGAGGCGCGAACATCGACTCTGACGGTACGCTTGCCTGATGGTTATATATATCGATTGCCGACGGAGGCAGAGTGGGAGTATGCCGCGCGCGCTGGCACAGAAACTCCATTTTATTTTGGTGAGTTTGTTAATCCAGCACAGGGCAACTTTAAAGGCTCCTACCCAGTTCGCAATAAAAGTGCTAGCACTGCAACAGGTCATTATGGCGCATTGCCAGTTGGCTCTTACTCGCCAAATGGATTTGGGCTACATGACCTACATGGTAATATCGGTCAGAATCTGGCAGGATCAGCCCAAATACTGGGGGAGGTGTGATTTTGTCGATAACTAGCAAAATAGTGATGAAATGTCTATGTTCGTATAGGTGGCTTGAGCCTTTTTCGCCATTTACTTAAAGTGACGTAAATACGTGTAGGTCTTACATTAAAGTGAAAAAATATCCATCTTTTGATGGTAGTTTCTCCTTCATTGGGATACAAGATGTGTATGAACGTGCCCTCAGCCTCCCCCAAGGTTCCGGAATTCATCTCTAATAAGGTGATTGATGGGAAGTATTACATCCTCGATCCCGATGCGCAGGCAAAGCAGAATTTGTCGATTATTTGTGCGGGTAAAGAAACCTGCTCCGAAGCGTATCATATTGACCGTCGAAAGTTTGAGTTTTTTGCGATCGAGTTTGTCGCCAGTGGTTCATGTGAGCTCACGTTAAATGGTAAAAAGAACGAACTGCCAGCAGGGAGCTTTTTTATCTATGGCCCGAATTCACCGCATAAGATTCGCCGTATCGGGGATGTGCCATTGGTGAAGTATTTTGTCGATTTTGCAGGGCAAGAGGCACTTTCGCGTATGGAAGAGTTTGATTTGGGAGAGGGCTCGCAGTTTTATGCCGGCAACCGCCGCTGGATACAGGATATCTTTGAGCAATTGCTGGAGTGCTCTGAGTTAGATCGCGCTGAAGCGCGCCGCCTAGGTGAGCAGTTGTTAAAGTTATTGTTCGTGCGCCTATCGACAGATCGCCAGCCATTCGGTTCGGTTCAGCCGCATTCGAATGAGACGTTTAGCCGTTGTTTTCACTATATCACCGAGAATTTTCTCAAGATCAATACCATCAATGAGGTCTCGGCCGCGTGTAGTGTGAATGGGGTGTATGTCTCTCGTCTGTTTAAGCGCTATACCAAGGAGACGCCCTATCAGATGCTCACGCGACTGAAGGTGACTTATGCTGCAAATTTAATTTTGAGGGAAAACTTATCCGTCAAGCAAGTGGGCGCTCAAGTGGGATTTGATGATCCGTATCATTTTTCGCGAGTCTTTAAGCGAGTGAATGGACTCTCTCCTAAGCGCTATGCTACATTTATCAAGCGTGGCTCACTGCCATCGCATCGGGCGATGTCAGTGTAAGTCTTGGAGCGCGCTGGTGATGTGGAAGTCAGGAACGCATGGCTTGCCGATAGAAGTGTTTCTGTCGCAAATGACGAGGAGGTTCGTATCTGCCGCCGTCTAAGGCGAAGGATACTAAGTCGTATCGTTGTTCGCTCGGCTTCTTACTAGATCGCGTGAGCACGTGGGCCGCGTGGGATTTGATTGCCCGTGTGGCCGAGCATATTTTGGCGAGGGTGGTAGGTGCCCGACAGCACTTGGCAGGTGAGGTCGGCGATTTGCTGTGTCCAGACTGCGGCTTCGTCGGCTTGTAATTGCAGGTCGAAGTCGCCGCGCACTGTAGACGGTGTGATATTCAACGTCGGCGTCAGTGTGTGGGCGGTAATCGGGCGCGTTTTAGTGAAGTTGAGAATCACATCCGTTGCCGCGCCGAGGCCGGTGACTTGTTCGATCCGGTTGTCGGTAATGCTCTGCATCACATGTAGGCCGGGTTGATCGATCGACTGTGCAAAGCTGAGACTTGGCTCGACTGGGAATTTGGCAAAGAGCTCGGCGGTTTGCAATAGGGTGCTGCATTCCGGAATGACGACAGAGCCACCGCTCGCAACGATTTGACGTGCGAACTCTATCACGCTGGCTTGCGCGGCTTCAGAGATGTAGCCAGTCGCCATGAGGCCGACCTTCATGTCGCGAGCGTTGCCGATGGTGGGCGTGCTGTTGCCTGCGGTTTTGAGCTTTTTATTAAACCATTCTTCGGCGGCGGTGAGTGTGTGCTCGGTGCCACCGGCATCTTGAATCGTTAGCCAACCGAAACGTTCGGGGTCGAGCTTCGCGGTTTGAGCGGCTGCAGTAATTTCAGGGAAACCGATGTCTTCGCCGCGCATGGCGGACTTGATGAATCCGGGGGAGACCATTTCGCAGCCCAATGATAGAAACAGGCAGGCCTCGACTTGCGGGTGTGTGGCGTAGCTAAATATGAAGTTGAGCACCTCTGATCCAGTTGTGACGCCGCAGCCTTCGGTATTTGCTAGCACCGCAAAGCGCGATACGCGGCCGGACTTTACCCAGTCGCTTTCATTGAGGCGCTTGGCGGCTTGTTGCGAGGTCGCGAGCGAACAACCGACGGTCGGGATGATCAGGCCGACGCTCTCTTTGGGGAGAATGCGCAGCTCGGTTTGGCGGCCGTTGAACTTGAGGTTGAGGTCAGCTGCTTCGGGTGCTTTGCAGGGGAGTGGCTGACCCGCAAATCGAGTGGCGACACTTTCGGCCTTCGCCTCTGGTTTGGCTTCGAAGAACTTGCGGCGCCATAGTAAGTCAATGTTTTGGTTGCGCTTTTCACCCTTGGTGCGTTCACCACTGGCGATTTCGACCACATGGTCGAGTGAACTGTCAGTCAGCGCCTCCATCGAGGTGCCTTCGAGGTATTCGCCGGCATTGATGTCGATGTCACCCGCCATCAATTGATAGCGACGTGTGGTGTTGACGATCTTGATCGTAGGGACAATCGATGAATTAGTTGGAGATCCACGGCCGGTCACGAAGAGGACGATGTTGCATCCCGCGGCGGCTTGACCTGTGTAACTGGCGATGTCGCCGCCCATGCCATCCATAAAGTAAAAGCCGGGCGCTGCCATGCGTTCGCCGTATTCGATTACGTGTGCGATGGGTATGTCGGGATCGCGCTTCACGGCAGCGCCGAGCGACTTCAAAGTGATGTTGTAGAGGCCGCCAAGTAAGTTGCCTTCGGAGGGGTTTTTATCGACCTTACCGCCATGCCAGCCGAGATAGGTCTTGAAGCGGTTGAGCATGCCGAGGAAGCGTGTGGCAATGCCTGGCTCGATGATGGAAGAAAGCGTGTAGTCCTCTGCGCCCGAAAGTTCTGGAGTTTCTGTGAGATTGGCGATGCCGCCGAAACGGATGATTTCGCGGCCGATCGCACCAGAAAGCACGTTGCCGCAGATTCCTGAAAAGGCATCGGATGCGCCGCATTGTAGGCCGATCTTGAGTTCGCTGACGGGGCGCTCCGTTCGAGTGTCGTGACTGAGATCAGTCAGCATTGCTTCAATGCTTTTTGAGCAGTGATCGATGTCGGTCTGGAACGAATCGCTGGCACTGAGTAAATGTGTGCGCATCGAATCTACTGGTATGTCATTCGCGCGCATCCAATCGATCAACTCGTCATTGTTGAGATCGCCTTCGACGCCGCTTTCGATTGCGATGAAGCCGCCGACATTGGGATTACTGATCAAGCCTGCGAGTGTGCGTAAGGTGCGGTCATGCTCCTCCTGATCGGTCGAGGCACTTTCGGTGTGGCGCAGGCCGACGATGGCATCGACATTGGCAATGTCTTTGACGCGGTCTTTGAAGATTGTTTCCAGCCGTTCGACGAGTGGGGCGGTGGTGGCGCTGGTGTTAAGGATGACGAGATGGTTACGTGTGCCAGTGCCACGCTGGCCGCGGTCGTAGCCGAGGAAGGTGCGCACATCGGTATATTGTTCGATGGCGGCGGGCTTTTTCCACGTGGATTCGTCGAACTCATAAGGTGCGATGTCGTCCGTGAAGTTCGGTTCAGCAGGGAGTGTTAAAGCTTTGTAGAGCGGATCTTCTTGGATCGATAGACGAAACAATACATTAACGTTGCACAGGTATTCACCTGCTTCGATCACGCGGGCGGCTGTGCCAAACGGGTAGTTCCAAGAGGTGATGAAAGTGCCTTCATCGATGCGTTCGGTCGTGAACCGGTGCCCCGTCAGTATATCGTGCTGTAGCGTGATGACGGCATCACCATGTTGCAGCTGCATACCCTTCGATAGGTCGCACAATGCGATGGCTGCGTTGTCGCCGTTGACGGGGAAACGTGCTGCGTCGGTGATCGGAACGATCGAGGTGGATGTGCTCATATGCAGACTTGGGGCAATGTATTGAAATTCAGGATACGAGTGTTTAGTATTTGTTTAATGGAGGGAAATGCTCCGTCATTTCCATGCGCGATATGCGGTGGAAACGACGGAGTGGACGCCGCGTTTACGCGTTCGTTTGCTTCAATGTTTCGAGCATGCCGTCGTTGAGGATGCTGCTCAATGAAGCGGTCACTGCATCGGTGAGTCCTGGCACTGCATTGAGGTCGCGCTTCCAGTTGACTTCGTAAGCGAGCACGGTGGTCACGAGTTGGCGTAGGCCTGCTTCGCTGCCGTCATAGTCGCCCCATACTTGTGAGAAGAGTTCGATGATGTCGGTATTGTCCTTGCAGGTGTAGTTTTCTTCGCCGCGCTGACCGCGATAGAACGCCATCAGCGCTGCCAGAGAGAAGACGATACGCTTCGGTAATTCGCCCGTATTCTTCTGGGCATCGAGCAGGCTAGGGAGGACACGTGTTTCCCATTTGCTCATCGCATTGAGGGCGATCGACATCCATTCGTGGCGAATGAATGGGTTGTGGTAGCGCTCTAAGATTTTCTTGGAAAATTTCTGCAGGTATCCCTGGTCACCAGGGATGTTGGGCACGATCTCTGCGGCGACCATCGCATTGATGAAGCCACCAACATCTTCGTCTTCCATGGCTTCACGCACAGTATCGAAACCACTGAGGTAAGCCGCTGCGACTGATCCTGTGTGTGAGCCGTTGAGGATGCGCACCTTTTGCTCGCGGATTTCTTGCTGTTTGGCTTCGTCGACAAACGTTACATTCAGGCCCGCCTTGTGTGCGGGGAATTCGGCTTCGACCCAAACCGGTGCTTTGATCACCCAGTTGTGGTAGAGCTCACCGACCACGACGAGGTTATCTTCGAAGCCGATCTCTTCCTGAATCGCGCTGATCTTGTCGCGTGGGAAGCCTGGCACGATACGGTCGACCAGTGTGGCGCAGAAGGCACAGCTGTTTTCCAACCATGCGACGAACTCGGCACTGAGTCCCCAGTTGGATGCATGTTGCAATACCAGCTCATAAAGACGGTCTGCATTGTCCTCAATCAATTCACAGCAGATAATGATCAAGCCTTTGTCAGCAGCACCCTGGAACTTCGTGAAGCGCTGGTGGAGGAGGGCGGTCATCTTGCCTGGGAATGACGGTTGCGGTGTCATGTCTAAAGTCTCACCGTCGGCCCACTGAATGCCGGCTTCGGTGGTATTGGACACGATGAAACGCACGTCGGGGCTTTCGACCAGAGTTTGGTAAGCTTCGTATTCGCTGTAGGGATTGAGGCAACGAGTGATGCAGTCAATGAGTTCAACACTGCGCTTCGCTTCACCGTTTTCCATACCTTCGAGGATCAGGTGGTAAAGACCATCCTGCCCATTAATCATATCACCCAAGCCTTGCGCGATGGGCTGCACGACTGCAACAGATGCATCGAAATTTAATTCTTGATTCATGCGCTGAATGATCCAGTCCACGAATGCACGTAGGAAGTTGCCTTCACCGAATTGGATAATCCGTTCGGGGCGTGTTGCGAGTTCTGGGAGATTGCTGCGGTTGAGTGCTTTCATGAAATATGGTCTAACTGCCGAAAATCTGAAGAATGTGACGCTCCCAGATGTTGGCGGTTACGTTTTTTGCGATGATTGCTTCGTTGGCTTTGAGTGCTTCTGTGTAGCGATCGGTCATCTCTGCGGCGACCTTGAAGCCGACGTGAATGAGTTGACGGAAGTTTTGATTGTAATCCGGATGGCTCTGCACGTGGCGGAGTGTGTTGACGTATTTGTCGGAACCCCAGCCGTTGACTTCTTCGGGAGTCGGTAGCGCGGACTTGTCGATGTCGATCACGGTCGCATACGGGCCAGTCAATTCTTCGAAACGACCATACGCACCTGCGTAAACTTCTTTTGCAATGGTGAGTGCGTCGCCACCAGCTTCCGCGAGGCCGATCACTTCTTCGAGCCATGTCGTGCCGGCTGTTTTTACGTGTAGGCCTGCGTCGTGCTTAGCGATGAGCTTGTTGATGATCGGGTAGATGGAGAATTTATCTGAGCCAGAGTGAACGCTTAGCTTCAACGTTTCTGGTAGGCCGAACTCCTTGATTGCAAATGCGATGACGTAGAGATCTTGATCAAACTCTTTTTCGAATTGCACGAGGTCGCCGACATAGTCCACGCCCTTGTTGAAACGACCAGTGAACTTCGGTGCGATGGTTTGCGCGGGAATGCCTTCGGCTGCGATCATCGAAAGGATAAGGAAGAGATCGATAGGTGTCTGTGGCAGGTCGGTTTCGTCAACGGAGACTTCGGTGATGAAGTGCTCGGCACCCTTGGCAGCTTCGATGTGATCGTAGATGTCCTTCGCTCTTTTGATTGCAACAAGGAACTTACCCGCGACCTGGCGTAGGTCAGCTTCACTCACTTCGAAGCTTTCTTCGATGCCAGGGATTTGTAGCGATCCGGTGTATTTTTGATTGGCTGCAACAAAAGCATCCACATCTGTGGCATCGGGTGTTTCACCCACAAAGTCAGCGACGTCGAGTGTGTAAAAGTTACTGCCGGCAAGGAAACCATCGACTGTCTTGAGGCCAATGTGATCCGCATCCACATAAAAGTCATCCTTCCAACCAAGTGCGGCCACGGCTGCGTCGGCCTCGGTGCGTAGGTCTTGAGGTTGGCTTTTGACGATCGTGTGTTCGCGGAAGGACTTATTCCAAGTCGGGTAGATGTCGAGGCCAGCGTCCTGAGCGTTGATGGCTGCTTGGAGTTGAGCTTTGCCTTGATGAGCGAAACGATCGCCCATGCCCATGGTGAATTTTTTAATGATCATTTTGGTATGTGAGGTAATTGATTGGTTCAGAAATTAATCGAGTGTGACGTGGATCTTGGTGATCTCGCCTGGGTTATCACTCCATGCAGTCAGTGCGGCTGGGGCGGCTTCGAGGGATACTGTTTTGGTGATCACTTCATCGGTCGGGAATACACCGCTTTCGAGATGAGCGATCACGGCTTCAAAATCCTCTGGCATGGCGTTGCGCGAGCCACGGATGTCGAGTTCCTTCATTACGAAGAATTTGGTTTCGTAGGCAACGGGCGCTTTTGCGTAGCCGATATAGACGACGCGGCCCGCGAAGCAGATTTCTTCGACGCAGGCTTTGAAAGTTGCTGGTAGTCCAACGGCTTCGATCATGACAGTTGGGCCTTCGCCGTCGGTCATTTCTTGAAGGCGATCGTGTAGCGATTCTGCTATGGAGTTGATCGAGTCAGTCGCTCCACAACGTTTCGCAAGCGCGAGTTTTTCGTCGTCGATGTCCACTGCGATGACGCGTGCCTTGCGAGCGGATGCGCCAGCGATCACGCCGAGGCCGATTGCGCCGCAACCGAATACCACAACGGTGTCCTCGGCGGTGGTCTCGGCTCGGGAGACGGCGTGGAAGCCGACCGTGAGTGGCTCAACCAATGCCATTTCGGCGAGGCTGAGTTTGTCGGAAGTGAAGAGCTTCTCGTGTGGCATGTTGACGTATTCAGTCAATGCGCCATCGCGTTGCACGCCCATGGTTTCGTTGTGGCGGCAAGTGTTGAACCGACCAGCCTTACAAGCAGAGCATTGGCCGCAGCTGGTGTAAGGGGAGACCAATACGTTTTGTCCGACTTTCCATTGCTCGGGCACTCCAGAGCCAACAGATTCAATCGTCGCGCCGATTTCGTGGCCAGGGATGCGCGGGTAAGTGACCATTGGATTGAGTCCACGAAAAGAGGTGAGGTCAGAGCCGCAGTAGCCGACTTGGCGCACTTTGAGGCGCACTTCGCCTGCACCAGGAGCAGCTGGTTCCGGGATGTCGACGAGTTCACATTGATTGGCTTCGGTGATGCTGATGGCTTTCATCTTGTTAAATATTTATTGGGTTACTGGGACGGGCTGCTTTAGCTGCCCATTTATTTGGTTCTGAGAAACGGTAGCTAAAGCAGCCGATCCCAGTTAATTTATGTGTTTAAAGTTTGTAAGCTTTGATGGCAGTGCCACCCATGATGGCGAATTGCTCGTCTGAGGAAAGTGGGTGGATGTATTCGCGGATCAGATCGTGCCAGCGTTTGTAGCCAGAAGCTACGAGGCAAACGGGCCAGTCCGAGCCGAACATGAGACGTTCGGGGCCGAAGGCTGCTAGCACGGTGTCGAGGTAGGGGCGAAGCTGACGCTCTGTCCAATTCTCAAAATCTGCTTCAGTCACCATGCCAGATAGTTTGCAGGTCACGTTGTCGCGCTTAGCAAGTTCGCGGATGTTTGCCTGCCATGGATCGAGTCGGTCGATCTTGATTTGTGGTTTTGCAATGTGATCGAGAACGAAGGCTTGATTAGGGTGGCGATCGACGAAGCGGATGGCCTCTTCGAGTTGGCGTTCAAAAATGAGCACGTCGTAGACGAGGTCGTGTGCTTTGAGTGCCTGTACGCCGAGGTTGAATGCTTCGCCATCGAGAAAACCATCTGACTCGCCTTGCACGACGTGACGCACGGCTTTGAGCTTGTCTGCGTTCTTATAGCGATCGAGCACTTCAGTGATGTTCGCATCTGCGAGTGGCACCCAGCCTACTACACCTTTGATAAAGTCGTTCGCGTTGGCTTGTTCGAGTAAAAAGTCTGTCTCTTCCAGGATCTGGCGTGCTTGCACGCTGATCACAGCGTCGATGCCGACTTGGCCAATTTTGGCTTGCAAATCGTGGGGCAGAAAGCTGCGGCGAATCGTGCGCATACTGTCATCGATCCAGTCGAATTCGACGGGATCGTAGTTCCAGAAATGATGGTGTGAATCAATGACCATAGTCTTATTGGAAATTGTAGTTGGCGCTGAGGAGTTGGTTTGTCTTCAGTGCTTCCCAGAAGCTGGCGGGCACAAGATCATTCACAAGCGCCACATTGTCTGCCACGCGTTCGGGCTTGCTGGTATTGAGCGCGAGTGCTGCAACGCCTGGAGGCGAGAGTGCAAACTGGCAACAAGCCAGTGCTGGTGAGATATTGTGCAATGCGCACTGCTCGTTGAAGCGCTCGCGCCAATCGAATAGTTCGGGGTGGCTTTCGATCGTCACAACTTCATAGTCGAAATATTTACCGCCGATCAGGAACCCTGCGTTGAACACTGCGGAGTTGATGATCGTGATGCCCTCAGCATGTAGCGTGGCCATGAAGTCCATGACTTCCGCTGGATGTGTGAGAATGGTAAAGCTGTTGGCGAGCATCACCCAGTCGAATTTGACGCCATCGTTATGAAGGCGTTGGATGATCTTCCAGTCTTTGGAGCCGACGCCGACGCCGAGCGCTTTGCCAGATTCGCGCAACTCGGCGAGTGCACGGTAGGCATCTAAAATGTCTTGATATCGTTTCGCCTTATCGGTTTCGGATGTGGCGACGTTAAGATATTCGTCTGGATCGTGGACGGAGAGGAGCTGGGCTTTATAGTCGCCGAGTAGCTCGTTGCCTTGATGGTAGCATTCGAGGATGCCTTCGTAGCTGATGCATTGCTCGGCGTCATACTCCATACCGAACCATGCACCTTTTTCAAAAGTCGGTTCTTCAGTGGTGAGAGGCACGCGCTTCCAGCCCAGTTTATTGCTGATCAATACGTCGGAGGGATCGACATTCAGTTGCTTTAGGCAGCGGCCGATATTCTCAAGTGCAAGTCCAGCTCCGTATTTTCCAGCCGAATCGATAACTGGATTCGGCTGATGTTGGATCCAATTTTCAACAATGCTGAGCTTCGTCTCATCAGGCACGATGCCGTAGAGGTTGCCCAGTGCGCTGGATCCGAAAATAATTTTTGGTAGTTCGAGTGACATGAGGTGAGTAATGACTGAAAAATCTGACTTATGATCGTATGAGCGGTGCGAGTGTTGGGAAAGTGAATTCTGCGTCGCAGATCAAAAGGTGAATAAGACTAGATATTACGCGATTTTGGGCACTTTTGGAATAGACGGGACTGACTAAATGATGGATATTATTGACATTATGAGTCCATCTACGCCCACCAGTCCTGATTTCGTGTCGGAGCAAGTCGTTTCGAGTCGCTATTTGTTCCTCGATTTAGCCCTGAGCCCAGCTGCGGAGCTGATGCTTAGCTGTGCTGGACGTGAGAAATGCGAGTCCGACTATTTTTTAACACGCAACGGGTTTCACTGCCATGCGGTGGAGTTAGTGCTTTCGGGGCAGTGGATTTTGGAGTACGAGGGGCAATCCTATGAACTGGGGCCGGGCAGTGTGTTCGCTTATCGCCCCGATACATGTTTCACTTTGAAGGCAAGTGGCAGTGGGGTATTCAGTAAGTATTTCGTGGATTTCTTTGGCGATGAGGCGGAACGTTTATTGGCAATGAGTGGCTTAACGATCGGTCAACCGCAAGTGGTGACACCGATTCGATGGGTGCGTGAATTGCTGGATCAAATCCTAGATTGCAGACGCTATCCGCAGTCGGTCGCGAAGGAGATGGGGGCGCAGTTGACGCGTCTTTTTCTGATGCGTGTGTTGCAGGATGGGCGTCCAGACTCTTTGCCAAAGAAGGATAGCTTTTTCACTTATCAACGCTGTCGTGACTATATCCGTGAGCATTTTAAGGAACTGATGGGAATGGATGAACTGAGTAAGGCCTGTCATATCGATCCGTCGTATCTGTCGCGATTGTTCAAAAAGCATTCAGGCGAAAGTCCGTATCAGTTACTTATTCGGTTTAAGATGGAGTATGCCGCAGAGCTCTTACGCTATCGGAATTATTCGGTCAAGGCGGCCGCCGCAGAGTTGGGGTATGAAGACCCATTTCATTTCTCGCGTGTGTTTAAAAAAGTGCTGGGCTCATCGCCACGTCATTTTGTGTAGTGCGTTGGAGTCAAAAAACGCGCACCGTCTTGGACAGTGCGCGTTGTAGATTCGGATGATCTGAGGTCGGATTACGTGGAGGGCGTAACGCCCTTTTTGAGGACGATGTTGCCGTATTTGGCGGTCTCTCCTGTCATGACGACAGCAGCAGATTTTTCGGCTCGATCATAGAACTCGAAACGTCCGATGCGGAGCACTTCGGGTGCATCGGGCGCGTGCTTTTCGATTTCAGCTCGATAGGCGGCTTCGACTGTCGGATCGAGTGCGTCGCCTTCGACGGCTTGCATCATGATTAGCGGGTCGGCGTAGCTATCCAATTCGAACAATGGCAAGATCGCATCCAATAAGGTCGTGATCTTGAGGCCATCGGCACGCAGCACTTGATCGTTAAACGAGTGTGCGGGGAAGTGAGCATCGGCGAGAATGATTTCATCGCCATGGCCCATCTCTGCCAGAATTTTGAGAAGATCCGGACTGATTGCGGGGTGTATTCCTTTTAACATAGTTGTGTGTGGTTAGCAGCTAGAGCAGCATTGGCCATCGGCGTGCAGGTTCTCTCCAGAGGATTTTCTTTCAAGCTCTTCGTCGAAACAGACAGCGACTTTTCCGCACTTGCCGGAAGCCATAAGTGAATAAGCGTCATCGACTTGATCGAGGCTGAAACGGTGTGTCACCAGGTCTTCCGGATGGATGCCCCAGCGAACGATGCGTTCGATGAGTTCTTCCATGCGCCAAATGTTGGTCACCCAACTGCCGTAGATAGTTTTCTGGTCGTGAATGATGTCACGGCTCGGTTCGAACTCGCAGGTGCCACCTTCGCCAATGAAGACGATCTTGCCCCATTTACGGGTCGCTTGAATGGCGGCGAGACGTGCGTGGTTGCTGCCTGAACAATCCACTGCACGCTCAACTCCTTTGCCGCCCGTGACGTCAAGCACTTGCTGGACGTTGTCTGGGCCAGCCTTGAAGACGTGGTCGCATAGTCCCTTGTCTATGGCGATTTGCATGCGCTCTTCGGAGACGTCGGTGCCGATGATATTATTCGCTCCCAGTGCTTTGCAAAGCATGGCAGCGGCTAGGCCGACAGGGCCGAGGCCAGTAATCAACACGGCGTCGTTACCGCTGATGCCGATCTTTTCGAGGCCTTCATAGACCGTGCCAAATCCGCAGGCAACTTGCGCACCATCAACATAGCTCAACTCGTCGGGGAGGGTGCAAAGATCCTTCTCGTCGGCTATGCAGTATTCCGCCATGCCGCCATTGCGCTGCCAGCCGTAGGCCTTGCGATACTTTTCACTGGAGCAGGAGATCATGTAGCCACGACGGCAGTCGTCGCACATGCCACAACCAGAAATGTGGTAGACCACGACGCGATCACCTTCCTTGAAGCGGCGCATGCCTGAGCCAACCTTGACAATCTGACCGCATGGCTCGTGGCCAGCGACCATCCCAGGCTGGTAACCTTCGGGCCCTTTGCCTTTGTGTTCGTGATAGATCGCGCGAATGTCACTTCCGCAGATCGTCGAAGCTTTCATCTTGATGAGGACTTCACCTGGACCCGGTTCTGGGATTTCAAATTGGTGAAGTTCGGTGGTGCTGTTGCCGGGGAGAATTGCTCCTGTCATTTTTTGTGTCATGATATATTAAATTGTTGGTGAAAATGTGATACGCCCTATAACGTGGTGATGGTTCCGTCTAGATCCCAGAGGTCTTTCCAATCTTTGGCACCTTCCCATAGGAATACGTGGCCCTTTATGAGTCGGCAGCCTTTGTCGATTTGAGCAAGCGCTGTCATTTCCTCGGATGTAAGTGGATCTTCCACCGCCGCTTTGAGGTTGGCGATATAGTTGCGTGGATTGGTGGACATCGGGATCGGTGTTTGACCGCGTTGCACGGCCCACTTGATGCAGATGATCGCTGGGTGGACGTTGTGTGCTTGTGCGATGGCTACGATGATGGGGTCTTCGATGTCGACCGTGTCTTCCGGGGTGCGATCGCGTTCAGGGCGACCGGGGGAACCGAGTGGGCAGTAGCCGAGTGGCTGAATGCCGTGCTCGATGCAGCAGTTGAGCATTTCCGGTTGCTGGAGGTGCGGGTGCAATTCCATTTCGTTGGCTGCAGGCTTCACGGATGCATCACGCAGAAGCAGTTTCATTTTCGGCAGAGTCATGTTGGACGTGCCGATGTTGCGAACGAGACCTTCGCTGAGGAGTTTTTCCATGGTCTCCCATGTTTCCATCATCTCGGAGTGATTGTAGGGATGTGAATCTGGGCTGCGTGTTTCGACGTTGCAGTGTGGCGGGTGGAAATTACGGAATGGCCAGTGGACAAAGTAGAGGTCGATGTAATCGACACGTAGATTGTCAATCGAGCGTTTGCAGGCATCGATCACGTCTTGTGGCTTGTGGTGGTCGTTCCAGACTTTGGAGTTGATCCAGAGGTCTTCGCGGGCGATGCCGCCTGCCATCATTTGTTCGAATGACTTGCCGATGAGGTCTTCGTTACCGTAAACTTCGGCGCAGTCAAAATGTCGATATCCGACTTCTGCGGCACCGAGCACCGACTCGGCGACAGCTTCGTGCGTGACACTGTCTGATCCATAGGTGCCCATGCCGACGGCGGGCATGTAGCCTTGGGGCATTTTTCGCAGCGGAACTCGCTTGCTGTCAATAGTTTCTGTTGGGGTGGTTGATGTGCTCATAGTTTATGAATCCTTTGTTTAGGACAATGTAATGTATCAAGTTTAGGGCGCTATTATAGGCGATTCCGTCGTTGATAACAATAGACACACATGACCTTTTAATAGACATTTCTGACATCTATGGGGTTCCCGCTGCGATGCCGAAGATCGGCCCTAATTATATGTTCTTTAGCGTGAGCCAAAGCGGTATTCAGTTACAGAGTTGTAGGTCGATCCGGCGCTTAGCATGGTTGAAGGGAAATTCTCGTGATTGGGAGAATTCGGGTAATGTTGTGTTTCGAGGCACAAGCCTGAGCGATGATGATACTTCTGCCCGCTTTTCCCTTTCAATGTAGAGTCGAGGAAATTGCCCCCATAAAATTGTATGCCAGGTTCAGTTGTCCAGACCTCCATGACGCGTCCGCTGCTGGGGTCGTAAAGTTCGCCTGCCTTAGCGAAGCTTCCGTCCTGATTGTCTAGTGCCCAGTTGTGATCGTAACCGTTGGCATAGGTCAGTTGTGCATCCTCTGAGTTGACGCGTGAGCCGATCTCCTCGGGGGAGGTGAAGTCAAATGGTGTGCCTGATACTGGCCGAATTTCACCTGTTGCAATGAGTCCGCCGTCAACTGGTGTGATGTGCTCGGCGTGTAACTGGAGTTGATGCTGGTTAATGGTAGATGAGCCTTCGCCTGTCAGGTTGTAGTAGTTGTGCTGTGTCAGGTTGACGATGGTGTCTTGGTCTGAGCTCGCGCTGTATTGGATACGTAGCGCGTTTTCATTAGTGAGCCAGTAGTGAACCGTGACTATCATATTACCTGGGTATCCGCCTTCACCGTCGGGACTATTGTAGGTCAGTCGCAAGCCTTGACGCGTCGTCTCTGAGAGCGGGGTGGCTTGCCAGAGACATTTGTCGAAGCCTACGTGCCCTCCATGGAGACTACATGGAATCTTTCCGGGGGCGTCGTTGTTTTGCAGTTGATAGGTTTTGTTGTTGAGGGTGAATTTCCCATTCGCAATGCGATTACCAAAGCGCCCAACCAGACAGCAGAAGTAAGGAGACTTGGTTCGATAATCATCCAGATTGTCAAAGCCGAGCACGACATCAGCCATTTTGTTGTCTGAGTCGGGAGCTAGTAATCGTGTAATCGTGCCGCCGTATGTGAGTATCTCGACTTCCATCCCATTGGAATTTCGCAGTGTGTAGGCACTGACGTCTTTTCCGTCAGGCATCGTTCCGAAACTGCGTTTCGAAATTGGAGTGATTGAGTCTGTCTCTGAGTTTGGCATAGCTAGCAATGGACTATGGGCGATTCGTTTAAGAGCTTACGCGGCTGCGTCGCTGTAATTCTTATCGTGTGCGAGGTAGCAACGTAGACCGTAAAGCGCAATCATGATGAAGCAGCACGCTGGTAACCAGAAGGAGGTGCGCACGCCGTAGTCGGTGATCATGCCGCCTTGCAGTTTAGTGAGCACTGCGCCCCCGACAATTGACATGATTAGAAATGCTGAGCCGAGCTTGGCTTCTTCAAGCTTCAAGCCATTCAGCGCGATACCGTAGATGGTAGGAAACATGAGTGACATACATGCGGATACCATCACTAGTGAGATCAAGCCAGATTGACCTGGTAAGTAAATCGCTCCAACGGTGAAGCCGAAGCCACCGATTGCGAACACTACTAGCATGATACTCGGGCGTAGGTAACGCATGAGGAATGTGCAAATGAAGCGACTGGTTAGGAAAATTACCATCGCGATGATGTTGTAACCCTGGGCTTCGGAGAGGCTCAGTCCGACTTGCTCCATCCCGTAGTGGATGATGAACGTCCAGCACATGATTTGAGCGCCGACATAAAAGAGCTGTGCGAACACACCTTCAATGAATCGTGCGCGGCTTAGCAGGCGCTTGGTGATTTCGAAGAACGGCGCATCCTTTTCCTTCTGTTTGAAGGTCGGCATCTTCGTGAATGCGAAGATGACGAAGAAAGTGGATACCACGGCAGCAATCACCATGTAGGGGCCACGCACGTTTGCGAGGTCAGTCTTCTGGAGCGTATTAAACGTGTCAGGCTCGTTGGCGCGCATTGCTTTCATTACGTTGGGGACTGCTCCGCCGAGAGCGCCGGAGACTGTCTTAAAGTCAGGGATTCCATCGCTGTAAACAGTGACGGATTCGCCATCTTTAAGGGTGGCAGTTTCGCCGCTGTCGTCGATCGCTGCCCCTTCTGGTAGTGTCTCTGCGCCAGTTACGAGGTATTGAATCTGTGCGGGTGTTTGCTCTTCGATTTGTGTGCGAAGCTTGGTTACTTCGAGACTGGGAGCCAAGATGAGTGAGGCCACAGCCATCCCTGTTAGTGAGCCGATCGGGTTGAAGGATTGTGCGAGGTTGAGGCGTTGAGTCGCAGTTTCTGTTGGACCCATCGCGAGGATGTAGGGATTACAAGCAGTCTCAAGAAATGCGAGTCCGTAGGTGATGACGTAGGATGCCAAGCAGAAGAGCGCAAACTGTGCGGTCAAACTCGCAGGGATCGTGATCAATGCGCCGGCGGCATAGAGCGCGAGGCCAAGCATAATCGCGGACTTGTAGGAAAACTTGCGGATGAACATGACCGCTGGAATCGCCATACAGAAGTAGCCCGTGTAGAAGGCGAACTGCAGCCAAGAGGCTTGCGAGGTGGTGATGATGAAGACTTGCTCAAACACCTTCACCAATGGATTAGTAAAGTCATTGGCGAATCCCCATAGCGAGAAACAGCATGTAGTGAGGATGAACGGAAGCAGATACTGCTTGGGTATGATTGCGGGTTTTTCAGTGTGGCTCATAGTTGTTGAGGTTTGGGATAAATATAACGCGGGGAGTGCCTTTAGGCACTCCCCGCGTGGTGAAGCTAAGTGATTATGTTATTTTTTAAAGGTGATCTTTAAAGCGTATGCATAGTCGCAAGGCTTTTTCTTCGGGAAGGTGACATGCAGACCGTCGTCGTGGTTTTCCCATTTGAGTTCACCGTCATGGCCGAGGAGTTCGACTGAGGCGACTTCGGTGATGCGGGTGTTCATTTTGACTAGGTTTGGAAATTCGACTGGCTTCTTTTTTGCAGTCGGCCAATCGAGCACGAATGCGTAGAGCACCTCGCCCTTGGTGGTGTAGCGGAAGTCTCTGGCTGTCATGCTGGACTCAAGGTCGTGATGGCCGATCTCGTTTTTTCCTTCGCCATACATATACCATGGACGTGTGCCGTAGATCGCTTCGCCGTTCACCTCAAACCACTTGCCGACGTCTTGCAGCAGTGCTGTCGCTTCCGCATCCAGCGTGCCATCTGCTTTGATTGGAATGTTGAGCAACATGTTTCCGTTTTTAGAAACGATATCGATGAGCTTATCGACTACGAGGCCTGGAGTCATGTAAGGCTTGCTCGGATTGTAGCCCCATGAGCCGATGGAGTCATCGGTTTGCCATGGTTTGTCAAGAATGCTCGCTGCTTTGCCGCGTTCGAAGTCGAGTGTTGCGATGCCGTCTGCATAAAGACCCTGCCATGGGCGCTCTTTGATGCACATTACGCCTTCGGGGCGGTTGTTGTAAAAGTGGGAGATCACATCCATGCCGGCTTGACCCTCGTCGCTGCCGCGAAATGGCACTGCGCAGTCGAAGTAAAGGTGGTCAGGTTCGTAGTCTTCAACGAGTTGCTGCACACGCTTAACCCAGTTGTCGCGCCACACTTTGGGTGGATCAAACGGAGCACGCGGATGCGTGCTTTGCCCGTCGTTGGTTGGGTAGAGGCCTTTGCCTTCGCCAGCTGCGCCATCATAAGGTACGCCAGCCTTGGGGCCTTTGGTGTCGGATTGGTTGGCGGTGTTTAGCCAGCTGTAAGAGCGGGACAGGTGAGTGGTGACGCCAAATCGTAGGCCAGCTCTATGTGTGGCTTCTTTCCACATGCCGATGAGATCCTTCTTTGGTCCCATGTTCACTGAGTTCCATTCTTGATATTTTGAGTCCCACAGATCGAAATTGTCGTGGTGCACCGCGCAAGGCGTAAAGTATTTGGCGCCAGCTTCTTTAAATAGTGCGAGCAGGGCATCGGGATCAAAGTTCTCCGCGGTCCACATCGGGATGAAGTCCTTATAGCCAAACTCAGATGGGTGTCCGTAAGTTTCTACATGGTGCTTATACTCTGGTCTATTCTCGTCGTAGAGCCTGCGTGCATACCATTCGCCTTGTTCGGCGACCGAGTAGGCACCCCAATGGAGGTAGATGCCAAATTTAGCATCTCGAAACCAATCGGCGCATTCATACTGCTGGAGCGACTCTATGGTGGCTTCGTATTTCACATCATTGGCATCTGTAGCTGCATTGCAGCCAAGCGTGGAGAGGGCCATCAGTGAGGCGAGGGGAAGTGCTTTTTGAGAATACATAATCTCTATATTAACTTATTTACAGAGATTTGAAAATACTGATTCTAGTCCATTTGATGGACATTTTAAACCAATTAGGGTGTTGGGCGTATCTGCTGGGAGTGCGACGGGAGCAAGGAGGGCAGCTAGAATTGAATAGGAGAAGACTTTCATAGTTAAGTAATAGCGAAACCTGAGGTTTCTGCCGGTTGTAATCAACTCACTTCAGTTTTAGCCGACCAGTGCAAAATATTGAGATGGCTAGATTGACGCTTCAACCGCTTGAAGGCCCGCATCTTGGCATTGTTTGAAGCACCCATGAAACGCAATATTTACACTTTTATACGCAGATCATCCGGTTTTGCGTATTCACTCTGTGACGAATCCACGTAAACTCTGCCCATTATGAATCGATTTAAAGTCATCCTCCTCTCCTTGTTCGCTGTGATTAATTCGGTGAACGCGGCACCGCAACGACCCAATGTTATCGTTGTGATGACGGACGATCAGGGCTACGGCGATCTCGGCTGTAATGGCAACACCGTCATTCAAACTCCGAATATCGACAAGCTCCGTGGTCAGGGTGTGCAACTCGACAACTTCCACGTGGATCCCACTTGCGCGCCGACCCGTTCGGCTTGGATGACGGGGCGCTACTCGAATCGCGTCGGGGTGTGGCACACGGTGCAGGGACGTAACTTGCTACGCAGTCGCGAAGTGACGATGGCAGATGTTTTTGGCGATAACGGTTACGCCACTGGAATCTTTGGCAAATGGCACCTCGGTGACACTTATCCATTTCGCCCCGAGGATCGCGGTTTTCAACACACCGTCTATCATGGCGCGGGCGGTGTTGGCCAAACACCAGACTATTGGGGCAATGACTATTTCGACGATACCTATTGGGTGAATGGCAAGCTGAAGCGCTTCGAGGGATTTTGCACGGACAACTGGTTTGATGAGGGTATCAAATTTATCAAAGCCAATAAGGATAAGCCGTTCTTCGCCTACATCGTGCCGAATGCGCCGCACGGCCCGTTTTATTGCCCCGAGGAATACACCAAGCCCTATGAGGGCAATCCGGATGTCTCTCGCGTCGAGTTCTACGGCATGGTGACCAATATCGACGATAATATGGCCAAGCTCATGCAAGTGCTCGAAGACGAAGGCCTCGCCGAAAACACAATTCTAATCTATACCACCGACAACGGCACGGCAGGCGGCCTTTTTAAAGGCCGTGGGTTTACAGCAGGTATGCGTGGACATAAGGGGAGCCAATACGATGGCGGCCACCGTGTGCCAATGATTATGCGCTGGCCCGCGGGCAATGTTGAGGCTGGCAAGAGCGTGCCGACTTTAGCGGCGCACGTCGATATGCTCCCGACTTTTATTGACCTATGTGACCTTAAGGCGCCTG
>Ga0209710_1000904_pt1 | contig 24464 bp, 24 predicted proteins | sample ArcticOcean_MG_C_5_FD_187436 | JGI IMG/M metagenome (GOLD analysis project Ga0209710, IMG submission 187436) | Marine microbial communities from western Arctic Ocean - ArcticOcean_MG_CB4_138 (SPAdes) (version 2) | ecosystem: Environmental > Aquatic > Marine > Oceanic | place: Arctic Ocean...
GAAGATATAATTAGACAGGGTTACAAAAACTTTTACCCGTTCTGTTTTAGTGAGTTTTTCTTGGTTTACCAGCAAATCATCCAGCACTTTTTCATAGAGCATTTCCATCTTTTCTTTAATGGAAGGCCCTTCTTTTTTTGCAGGACCTCTTTTAGACTTTTTACCTGCTTTCTTTGCTGAATTTGGATTAAATGGCATGTGTATTAAAATTAGTTTCTAAACCAAATGTAACCAAAACAATTTACTTTTTTAACAACCAACTGCTAAACTGTATTTTATCACCCAATCCATAAATAAGTGAGATTAGCATTTGATAAAATATTGGGTTCACTCATTGTTTTAATATAACTTGACTTCCTTATGTGTAAATTTTCATGTCATTTACAACATCATCTTTACTTCTTATCACTCCATTGAAAGAATTTTTAATCCGAAATTGATTAATAAACCTATGGTTATTATATCTAATAACGACGATTGTGTTATAACCAGAAGCAACGAAGCAAAAGACTTAAACATTCTAATGGGTGCGACTGCTTTAAAGTATGATACTTTATTTAAAAAAAACAAAATACATGTATTTTCTTCCAACTTTCCACTCTATGGAGACATGAGTAAAAGAGTGATGATAATTTTAAATCAAGTCTTCAATAAGATTTTTGTAATCTTGGGGCATATTTAAATTCTTTATTTCAGATTTTGAAAAGAAATTATATTCAGAATGTTCATAAGAAATGATAATTGGAGAGTCACAAGAGATTTCAGCTGAATAAAGTAGAACAAACACAGAGACATCATTGAATTTCAAATTTAAAGGTTTTAAAATATTTAAATTCTTAATATTAAAATTTGTTTCTTCCTTGACTTCTCTTTTTAAAGACTCCTCAACACCCTCATTAAAATTAATTTTTCCACCAGCAAAATCCCATTCATTTCTTTCGTTTTTTAAACAAAGAACTCTCTCACCATCAATGATAATAGCTTTAATTGAAACAGGAAATTTATCAGTCAACTCATCTGTCTTAATAAATTTTGAAAAAAAATAAATTAGTAATCTATAAAGTGTTTTTATCATTATTATCTAAAATTTGAAATTCTGAGTGATTAGAAATATATTCTGGAACAATTTTTTTCATTAAACTAACAATATCAAAATGATCGCAGTTTTTAAATGCTAAATCAATTAAATCATCTATTAAATCTGACAATCCTTTATCAACAACTTGTTTCTTCGATATATATATTAAATCATTATAAGTCTTAACTAAATTCTCGGAATCAATTAACAATTCTTCATATAATTTTTCTCCAGGTCTTAATCCAGTATACTCAATATTAATATCTTTTCCGATTTTTAAACCTTTTTGAGTAACCATATTTGTAGCTAAATCAACTATTTTAACAGGCTCTCCCATGTCAAAAATAAAAACTTCCCCTCCTTTACCCATAGCGCCAGCCTCAAGTACTAATTGACTAGCTTCAGTAATTGTCATAAAATATCTCACTATGTCCGGATGAGTAATAGTGATTGGACCACCTTTACTTATTTGTTCTTCAAATATAGGAACCACAGACCCGTTTGAGGCTAAAACATTTCCAAATCTAGTTGTAATAAACTTTGTCTTGTTTTTTAGATTAGTTAATTTTGAAGCCAAATACAATTCGCAAATTCTTTTTGAAGCTCCCATAACATTAGTTGGGTTAACGGCCTTGTCAGAAGAAATTAATACAAATTTATTTACATTATATTCACATGAAACGTCAATAATTAATTTAGTGCCGTAAACATTATTTATAATGGCAGCTCTAGGGTTTGCTTCCATCATATTAACATGTTTATAAGCTGCAGCATGAAAAACAATATCAATTTTATGAAGTGAAAAAATTTCGTTCACAACTTTTTTATCACAAATAGAATCAACATAATACACTATTTTTATTTTATGAGAAATCAAACCTAGTTCCTTTTTAATATGAAACATTGGGGTTTCTGAATTATCTAATAAAATTATTTTAGCTGGTTTGAATTTAATAATTTGCCTTAAGATTTCAGACCCGATAGAACCAGCTGCTCCAGTCACTAATATTGATTTTCCATTATAAAGGAGTTTATTTTTTTTATTATCAATTTTTATTAATCCTCTACTTAGTAAGTCTTCGATTTTAATTGCTTTTAACCTAGAAATATTGGGAATTCCATTAATCCAAGATTCGACAGGTGGGAGTTTTAATATTTGAATGTTTAAATTTTGAAAATATTTAAAGAGAAAACCTTGTCTATTTGAAGATAATTTTTTAGTTGAAATAATAACTTTAGAAACATTATTATCAACAATAAACTTATCTATCTTATTTCCTAATTTAAAAACAGCAACTCCGTCAAGGGTCTTTCCAATTTTAAATTTATCATCATCAATAAAGCCTAATATTTTGAATTCTGAACTATTATAAAATGCTCTTTTAGTAATAATACCACTATTACCTGCTCCAAAAATCAATATATTATTTAAATGTTCAGATGTTTCATTAACTTTAGAAAATAAAACTTTAATGAGTATTCGATAAGAGATTAAAAAAGAAACTAAAAAAAAGAAAAGTAGCAATTGATTTATTACTAGTGTTTTTTCAAAATTATGTGCACATATAAAAAAAACTAGAGAACTTAAAACAATTCCTATAATCAACCTAAGAATGTCATTTATATTGAAATATCTATACATAGAGTTATAAACTTTAAGTATATATAATGTAATAACTGAAATAGTAGGGAAAATTAAATATCCTATTAAATTAGAATACAAAATTGGCAAATCAATTATTTGATTCATCAAATAAAAAACAATTACTATGAAAAAAAAGTCGAGTAATAACTTGAATCCAAAAGAAAAATTATTTTTAAATATTAGTTTAAACATTTTTATGAATTATTAAATGTAAAATTATTGTTTTTAGCGAATTAGTTATAACTTTTCAACTTTAAATTTCTTGAAGTTATTTTTAAAAACTTTCCGAAAATAAGTCTAAGCATTGAAAACTCAAACAGACCCTTTGTTATTTATCCATTATTATAGCTACAGGTTCTACAACAACTTTAATTACTCTGCTCACTTGCTCTTCTGTAAGATCATAATAAACCGGTAAGGAATTTATGTTTCCCATAATTTTTTAGCTTTGGGATAATCATCTATATTATACTTAAGTGACTTATAATCTGAAAGTAATTGTAATGGTTTTTAAAAAAATATATGTAGCTTAAATTAAAATTATTAGGCTTATACTTTAATTTTCATATAACAGGAAAATATAAATAAGTAATAGCGAAAAATTATTAAAATTTATTCATCAACTTTTCCACTTCTGTCTTTTACGATACTTTTTGCACCAGGTGGGGGTGAAGGAACTAATTCCTCATTTCTTCCAGCAATTTTAATTATCAACTCTGATGCATTATATTTTTTTAATACTTTCAAAAGTTGGTTTATAGCTGAGTTTCTATTAAAGATAGTTATTAAGGTTATAAATAGTAACTTTAAATCTAATAAAAATGATTGATTTTCAATATAAAAAAGACCTAAATATCCTTTTCCTGGTCTAATTAATTGATTATAATCTATATCAGGATCTTTACTATTTGCTAATATATCTCCTTCATCAGAAAAAACTATAGAAGAAACATCTGTTATTCCAGGTCTAACTGAGAGAAGCTTTTTTTCAACCTTTGTATATAAATCTGTTTCTCTTTTCACATTTGGTCTTGGCCCAACTAAACTCATATCTCCTAATAAAACATTTATTAGTTGAGATAACTCATCCATTTTAAACTTACGAATAAACTTCCCAATTCTTGTTATCCTCATATCATTACTTGATGTAGAATCAACACCCGATTTATCGGCATTCACAATCATTGAACGTAATTTATACATTTTGAATATTTTTTCGTCTTTTCCAACACGACTCGCTATATAAAATGGATTACCAAAATCATTAATCCAAACGAAAAATATAACAACTAATAATAATGGAGAAAAAATTATTAAGGCAAAAAACGAAATTATAAAATCTACTAATCTTTTCATTTTAACATTTTAACTATTGTACTTTTAATTTTCTCTTCTGTAAGGTAATAAGCTTTCTCTAAAGGTTTACTTGTAGGTGCAGGTGCATCTGTTAGTGTTAATCTTACAGGTCTTGTTTTTAAAGATGACGGATCTATTCTTTCTGTTACTCCAGCTATTACTTCACCAGCTACTCCACAAGTTGTCCAACCTCCATCTATTGACAACAATCTACCTGTTTTTTCAACAGAAGCAACAATATTGTCATAGTTAAGTGGATTTAAAATCCTTAAATCAATAAGTTCTACTGAATAGTTTTCCTTATTTAATTCTTCAACAACTCTTTTAGCTTGTAAACATGAAAAACTGTTCGCTACAATAGTAAGATCTGATCCTTCAATGAGTATATTGCTCTCTTGATCATTTAGCACTAATGGTTCTCCCACTGGATCTAATTCATCTTCTTCGTCATATAGCCATCTGTCTTCAATAAATAAAACAGGATCTGGACATAGTACAGAAGCAATTAACAAATCTCTAGCATCTTTAACAGTTGTAGGCATTACTACTCTTAACCCTGGTATATGAGCAAACCAAGAATGCAAAGATTGTGAATGTTGTGCTCCTTGTTCACCACCTCTGTTAACGATACCTCTTATAGTAATATTTGGATGAGACTGACCACCAAACATTGAAGACCATTTTGCAGCCTGTGTTACGATTTGATCTACAGCTAAAATCATAAAATCCATTCTAGGATGAACAACAATTGGTTTGTAACCATATAATGAAGCTCCTAGAGCAGCTCCAGTAACTGCTACTTCAGAAACTGGACTATCTATAATTCTATCTTTTCCATATATTTTATCAAGATCTGTCATCGTAGACCCCACATACCATGGACTCCATAATCCCTGTCCAAATACAAATACTTCTGGGTAATTATCTAATAAATATTTATGTGCTGCTAATATTGCAGTTCCTTGAGTGTGTTTCATTATTTATAAACTATTTCTGTTAGTAAGCTTTCTGGTGGGTAGGGAGCACTTAAAGCTTTTAGCCATTGCTCATCTAAATCCTTATCTATAAGTTTTGTTATTTCATTAAAATCATTTTCTGATAAGACATTTTTATTAATCAATGAATCTTTAAGTCTTCTTATAGGGTCTCTTTTTTTCCATTTATTTAAATCATCTTTCCTTTTAACGCCTACATCTATATCTTCTCTTGGACCAACATGACCTCTCCATCTATAAGTCATAGCCTCAATAAAATAAGGTCCTTTATCTTCTCTACAATGCTTTACAGCTTCTTCTGAAGCTTCATAGATATCAGTTAAATTATTTCCATCAATAACTTTAAATGGAATCCCATGAGCTTCAGCAAATCTTGCTGTAGAATTATGTGGTTGTCTTAAATCTATATGCATATGACTTGCAAATAAGTTGTTTTCCACAACAAATATTATTGGAAGTTTCATGATTGAAGCTAAATTAAAAGATTCTTGAACAGCTCCTTCTTCACAGGCACTGTCACCTAAATAACTAACAGCTATATCACCTAATTTATCTTTTTTTGCCGCTAGAGCTGCTCCTGTTGCAATTGGCACAGATGCACCAACAATTGGCACGGAGCCGCCAAATCCTATGCTAGGATCATACAAGTGCATAGAACCACCCATTCCTTTAGAACAACCGTCTAGTTTCCCGAGAGTTTCTGCAAATAATTTGTAGACACTCCCTCTTAGACCTAAATAATGAGTGTGAGAACGATGTCCTCCAAATACTCTATCTGAAGACCTTAGATACCTTGATAAACCAACCGCAGTTGCTTCTTGTCCAATACCTAAATGACAAGGACATGTAATAGTGCCATTAACAATATTATCTGCTATTATTTCTTCTGCTCGTCTAATGAGATACATTTGTTTTAAATCATCTATAAGAGCTTTTGAATCGAAGTTCAAAATATTTATAGGTTCTTGATACTTATCTGGATTTACTAAATCTCCAAGTGAGTTTGTCATAATTTTCTATTTATAAAATTCTTTTATTTTTTCACAGACATAAAGTACATCTTCATCAGTTAAGGAGGTATTTAATGGAATCATAAAACACCCTTCAAAGAAGTTCTCAGTAAATGGTAAAGACATATTAATAAAGCCTAACTTATTTAGAGTATGCACTGGCTGTCCTCCCCATTGAATTAAAGTTCCAATACCATTTTCTTTTAAAAACTCCCTCAACTCTTCTCTTTTCTCAGCTCTTATTTCATAATTCTGATAAACATCAAAATAATCTTCATTAGCATTTGGATCTTGAGGAAGTTTTATTTGATTTAGATCTGAAAGTTTTTGATGGTATAATGAAGCTATTTCTCTTCTACGTTTTACTTCATCATCATAATAGGCTAATTTATAATTTAGAATTGCTGCTTGAAAATTATCCATTCTTGAATTATATCCCCACATAATAAATTCGCCATCATCATTTCTTCCATGATCTCTTGCGAAACGCATTTTATCATAAAGTTCTTTGTCATTAGTTAAAATTGCTCCTGCATCGCCGAAAGAGCCTAAAGTTTTAGCAGGGTAAAAACTAATCGTACCTGCCAATCCCATAGTTCCAGCAAATTCTCCTTTATATTTTGCACCTAAAGCCTGAGCAGCATCTTCAATAATTATTAAATTATGTTTTTTTGCAATTGTTCTTAAGGCATCCATATCACAGCAACGTCCATTTAACTGTGTAGGTAATATCGCTTTTGTCTTAGGGGTAATAGCAGCTTCAACTGCCGCAGGGTCAATCATCCAATCTTCTTTACATTCAACAGGTATTGGTTTTGCTTTTACAAAAGCTACAGCACCTGCCGTTGCAATATAAGTATGAGAACTTAAAATAACTTCATCTCCCTCTCCAATACCTGCAGCTTCTAATGCTAACCATATTGCATCAGTACCATTTGCTACACCTATTGAGTATTTTACATTACAATATGTGGCTAAATCAGTCTCAAATTGACTTAAATCTTTTTGTAAAATATAAGCACCTCTTCTTCCAACATCTTTGAATATTTTAATAAAATCCTCTTCTCTTGATTCAAATAAATAAGGGTAATTAAAAAATGGTACTTTTTTCATTTGTTTTTTCATTTGTTTTTTCATTTTTTTTAAAAAATAGTTTATTTATCCAATTTGTTAAATAATTTATTGTAATTATTTAATTGCAAATAAAACAATTTTAAATGAATACTTTTTCAAGAACGATACTTTTTTATCGAGATAATCAATAACTTTTTTAGCTTTAGTTTCTCCTAAAAAACTACTAAAAAGGGGGGCAATAAATGTAAATATTCCAAAATAATGTTTCTCAATAGATTGAAACTGTCCTTCCAAATATGCTAAAGTTTTCTCGCTAGGCATTCTGTTTAATGTACTGATACTTCTATTTCCTTTTAAATAATGAAGGTATCTGTTAAATCTATATATAGGGTTATGATTGAAAGAGTCTAAAGCAATAAATCTCCCGCCAGGCTTAAGTATTCTTAAAACCTCTGCTGTAAACTTTTCTAGTTCGACATAAGAAATACTTCCAACACAAGTAACTACATCAAAACTATTGTCCGGAAACTTTATATCCTCAGCGTCACCTTTTAAAAATTGAATTGAATTTATATTTAATTCCTTGGCTCTAAGTTTAGCTATTTCGATGCTATTTTCAGCGATGTCCATCGCTATAACCTGATCACTTAAATATCCAAGAGAAATAGAATGAATACCACCTCCACAACAAAGATCCATTACTTTGGTCTTTAAATTCACATGATTTTTTAAAAGTTCTTCATAAAATATGAACGGTGATTGTAAATATGGTGGAAAGTTTTTAGCACCAATAGTTTTCAATTGAGCTTCATTTATCGAAGATAATTTATTCTGAGAGAATTGATTATATCTATTTTGCTCTTTAATTTTATCTGATTTCATAATTAATAAGATGATGCAACAAATTCTAAATGCTTCAAGTAATTAGCATAAACTTCTTTAGCATTAAATTGTTTGTTAAAAAGATTAATAATTTTCAACTTCATTTTTTCTTGGTTCATTGCATCAAGAGTCTTTAATCCTTTGAGAAGACTCTCGGGATTAGTGGAGTTGTAATTAACACCAATTTCGTGAGTGGTTAAAAATTTACCCAAAACTCCATTACCCAAAGTTCCTAATATTGGCAAACCCGAAGAAAAGTATTCAATTACCTTTCCAGGCATTGAATTTAAAAAGGCTTCTTTAGGAATATACGGACATAACCCATAATCGCATATATTCATCAATGACTTTATCTGTGAAGCTGACATGTATCCGGGGAAAACCACGTTAGGATTATCTCCATTCATTCGTTTTAAATCCTCTAACTTATCTCCAGTGCCACAAAGAATAAACTGATACTTATTTCCTTCATGAAAACTAGACGCTTTAATGACAGTATCTAAATCAAACTGATAACCAAGAGTTCCAAAAAAACATATCTTTTTTGTATCCTTTAAAAGACCTAACTGTTCCCAATATTTATCTGCTTCTTCTATTTGGTTTTTATTGAACTGATTCTCTAAATATGCTAAAGGAAAAACCGCATCCATTTTGTGCTTTTGCCTTTCTATTTTCTTTAACCCAAGATTGAGAAATTCTTCAGTAATTCCAATCAATCCGTCTGCCTTTTTAAACACATTGCTTGTTTTTGAAAATAATTGAAATAATGCAATTCTACCGAACAATCTTATCTTCTTTGGTAAAATATCTACAAACACCTCTGGCCACATATCCCTGTAATCGATAATTACTGGAATGTTTTGTTTCTTACCATATTCAACTGCAGCCTCACATAATCCTAGAGTTGGAAAAGAAGCAACAATAACATCAGGCTTATTTTGATGTGGCGCTAGTTTTATAAATTTTTCAGCTATCTGTTTGTGATCTCTAATTCTACTAAACGAGACGTTTCTTTTATAACCTCCCCCGTACAATGCAATCATTTTTAGTCGACTATTTACTTCCACCACAGAGTCTTCATTGAAAATGTGTTGTTTAGTAAAGTGATTAAATGTAGATGTCCACCAGGTTACCGTATGGTTTTTACTAGCGCTAATTTGTTTTGCTAGTATACCAGCTCTATGTAATCTCAATTTATTTTCTGGGTGTGGTATGGGTTCACCTATTGTTATTAACCATATATTCATATATATCTCACTTTTGATTTTTTATTTGGTACTAATAAGTTAAATAATAGATTAAGTTTAATTTAATTATTTATACTTAGATGTAAATTTACATTTATATCATTAAATTCTATACAGAGGTATTATTGTATTTGAAATATTAGAGAAATCCATTGATTCAACAAATTTTGAATGGACATATGACTTGTTTTTCTCTTTCAAAACTTTTATAATAGAGTCTGCTATTGATTGTGGATTACTATGTGAAACATAACATCCACTGCTACTATCTTTTGCAATTTCTAAAAGATCACTAACGTCAGTACTAACAAACGGCACATTGCAAGCTAATGATTCCTTAATTATATTAGGATAACCCTCATGACTAGATGTGAGCAAAACCAATTCACAAGAATTTATAAAAAAAGGCACCTTTTCAAAAGGTACATTTGTCATTTCTATTAACTCTAAGTCCTTAATCACCTTTTTAACTAACAAGATAGCTTCATGTGCCAAATTCGCTTGTTTTATGGGGTTTTTAGATAAAACACTTGAATATAAAATCCACTTTTTTGATGAATCTGCCTCAATTAGTTTTAGAACTTCATTTTTAGCTGTTTCTTTTTTGATAGGCTTGAATTTTGATATATCAATAAAGTCTGGAATTACATGTATTGGCTTTTTAAATCTTGGAAATTTATTTAATATCTCACTTTTCATCCGATTTGACATAACTACAATTTCATCATAACGATTAAGAGATAAAATTGTAGCTCTTCTAGCAATGAAACTATGTATAATACTTCCAATAGGTCCTTTTCTTAATTGGTACCAATCAGAACCTCGCAAAGTTAAAATCTTTTTCTTAGCTCTTAATAATGAAGTCAAATAACCACATCCTGAACCATATTGTGCATGAAGAATATCATTTTTATATTTATTTCTATTCTGAATAAAATAACGCAAGAATCTAAAAAAATTACTTGGTTTTTTAAAATAAAGCAAATCCACAATAAAACCCTCTTTTTTTATGTAAGGTAATTGTTGAAACATAAAAACACCCGCTGATTTAGAAAGTTTTTGATTAAATGAATGAGTCCAAATTATTTTCATATTTGCTTAATTTTTTCTAGATATTAACAATTGAGTTATTATAGCTATTATAATAAATGGCACTAAAGCTAAAAAAGTTGCTTTGAAACTTGTAATAATTCCACTTCTAGTAGAATAGATCACTAAGTAAGTAAATATATAAGAATAGATAATTATAATCATTGGTAAAGGATTTTTTAACATAGAAGAATAAATAGTTTTTATTAAAATTCCATAAATAAACATATATAAAAAAACTCCAATTTTACCAAAAGCCCAATAGCCTTCTTGAATAATAAAAAAACCATATCCTCCACCAGACGCATGAACTTGAGGATAAAAAAGCTTTACGAATGTTACGGGTAAATTATCAGGGCGTGTTGGAAATATAAATCGAGGAATAAAACTGAATAAATCTGTAATAATACTGAGGCCATATGTAAACGAAGTTTGTCCAATTTCAAAGCCTCTAATTAATGTCATTAAATTTAAACCTGTTATTAATTCAGAATTATTCTCTAAACTTAAAAAATTCCATCCAATAATTTCAAAATGATCAGTTAGTATCTCTACCATAAGTTCCGGATTTGAAGATGACCTCATAATTGATAATAAAGGCATAAATACATATGCCACTATTCCAAAAAAAAGAATCTTATACGGATTGAGTTTTCGGACTTGATAATGATAATATAATATTGGTGGAATGAAAGATGAAATTACCAACCCTCTCCAACCACTCAAAGTGTTAACAATTACAAATATTATAAACGGAACTAAATATAAAAATTTAGGAACGAGTTTATTTGTTTTGAAAAATTTTATTGTGCAAATAGTAAATAGTAGACTTATTGGGAGATTTGTTAAAAGTACTTCTTTTAAGCCACTTGTCGTTGATTCGGAAAATTCTAATCGGCTACTAAACATTGTTTCCTTGTAGGATGGGATACTGATTAAATTAAATTTGCTGTAATAAAAAGGAAACAGTAATATAATAGCAATGGTTGCTACTACAAAAAACACTTTTATATAATTTTTATTTGAATAGATATTATTAGAAAAGATGACATTTTTTGTCTTTGTAAGACTTCCAATTCCAAAACCCCATAGACCAATAAGAATTGATAGGTAATATTCATTTAATATAGAATCTGTTATGACTCCTATGTCATCATGACCATATTTCAAAGCTCTCAATGCAGAAGCTAATGAATACATAGAATAAATAATAATAAACAAAATACACGGATCCAAAACATCTATTTGGTTTCTATTTAACTTAATTCTCTTATAAATTAATATTATACAAGAAAATAAAAAAACCATTAAAAAAATATAAAATTTATAATCAAGCATATGGTATTAAGGTGTTAAAAATTTTAATATTTTCATTTTTTTAGAATATAATTATACAAAACTTTATATTTATTTATACCAATTATTTTGACAATCATTTTCTTTATACTATAAATTATTAGTGTTAAAATGTTTCTTAATAATGCTTTTTTTTGAAAAATTTTATTTGTTTTAATTTCATCTAATATTAATTGATTTATAAAAACTCTTTTTTCGAATGTTGTTCTTTTAAATCTTAATGGTAAATTTATTCCTAGATCGGTCTCACTTTTTATCATAAAATTGTTTGCGATAAATTTTTTATAATTATTGAAATTTAAAGACCCTATAGAGCTTTGAAATTTGGAAGAAATTTGATCATTAATATTGAGTTTATTATTATTTTTCAAAAACCTTACAAATAAAAGTTGTTCTGCAGTTGGTCGTGTTTTTAAATTTTGTAATATAGTTTTTGAAGGCTTTATGTGGGTACCTCCCCAATACATTAACATGTCCTTTTTTATACCAATATGGACCAAATCAGACAAATGTCCAATACAACGCTTATATCCTTTATATTCAAAAAAATGAAATCTTGTGAAAGTTTCTGAAATAATTATAGGACACGAAAATAAATTTTTACTATTTTTTTTAAATAAATTTAGACATATTTTTTTCACAAACAATGTATCAGACCTCGATTTTAAACAAATGTCCTTAGAGCTTGATAAAAGGCCATTTAATGTTGAAACAATTTGCCTATTTGTGTTTTCATATACTGGACTATTATTGTAATAGCCAATAATTAGTGGCCCAGGATCTTTTGACAAAACAATTTTATCACACCCTTTTATGAACTCTTTAGGCAATTTAACTCCATCCCAACCGGAATATATTATTTCTGAAGAAGGGTATACATTTCTTGCAGATTTTAAAACATCATAAGTTGAAAATCCATTAGGTCCAGAATTTTCTATATAAGGACCTTGTATTATTATTGAAATTAAATTATCATTCATCAATTTTAATTAAATAGTATTCATCTACAATAAATCTTAATGAATTCATAATATATTTTATAAATAACAATATTATAATGATTATACTAAAAATCAGTGCTATTATGTTATTATATAGAATGCAATACAGACTAATGTTTATGGTAAAAAATAGTAAGGATATAAACAATACAAATAAAGCTTTATTCCAAGGAATTTCTAACTTTTTAAATGAAAGTCTGATGTTAAAAAAATTACAAGTTAATGTTTGTGCAATTATAATACTTAAAACAGCACCTAATAAACCATAACTTGGTATTAATAGCCAACAAAGAGTCGTATTCAAAAAAGCTGAACTAAAATTAACTTTCCAAAAATCTGTATGTCCTGTATATATTAAAGCATTGACCATTGACATTTGAAATACTTCAATAATTATATAGAATGCGAATAAAACCCATAAATTAAAATTAACTGTAAGATTAATATTCTTAAACATTACATCCTGAATTATTGGTAAAAACATTAACACTATAGATAAACCTATTGCAACAGATGTTGATACTACCTTGGCAGTGTGGATAATTAAAGTATTTCTTGATTGTTTTGAAATGAAATTTAATCTACTTATTGCTGGACCAGAGACATAACTAACCACGCCACTTATAGCGATTACTGTATACAATAATTGATGAATTGTATTGTATAAAGCTACATTGTCAGTTTCTGACCAAAAACCTATAGCAAAAATCTGAAAATTAAATATAAAAAATGCCGGTAAGGTATATAATAACCAATTTATATGCTCGACTCTGTTGTTCCAAATAGATAGTAGATTAAATTTACTAGTTTTGATTATATTTCTAAAAATATCATTTACATAATAAAGAAAAGTAAACTGGATTATTACAGAAATATAAATGGATATAGCTAAAGAGTATACTCCAAAATTATAACTTAAAAGGAGGTATTGAGAAAATATCATAGTTAATCCAAATATTATTTTAGACCCCTTTTCAACAATAATTCTTCCAAAGGCAGCATTCATTACGCCAATTATATTAATTATTACTCTACCTAACATAGCTCCTATTATTATTAAATAAGTAGTTTCCGTTAAAACAAAAAAATTGAGAGTTAAGAAAAATAAAGACAAAACAAACCCACAAATAATCATTGTTTTTGAAAGGTCTTTTGCTGATGCTACTCTTATTTTCTCACCTGAAGCGAGATCTCTTAATATGAAAGTTGATGCGCCGAAATCAAATAAAGAAACAAATGCATATGACGCAATTCCAAGATTCCATTCTTTTAAAGCAAAATCATCTAAAAAAGCTGAAGCAAGAGATAAAGACAATATCATGACAGCTCCTTGGGTAATTAAACTAAGAATTGATATAACAAATATTTTCATTTAATTAACTAAAGCAATTATTAAATAGTTTTTTTAGAAATAGGATTTTGAAGGAATTTGTTTAAATCAGAGGGTATTCCCAAACCATACATTCCGTCGTATTCTTTTCCTATATTAAAAATTGTGATTTTAGCTTGATCATTAACCATCTCATTATAAGCTGGTGCTACATAAAATTCATTATTTACACGAAGATTTTTGGCAATCATTTGATCTGCAGCATTTACAAAATCTGAGCCTTTTTGAAAATTATAAATACCAACCGTAGCTTCATTTGAAATAACCTCTTTTTCTACAACATTATTAACCAGTCCTTCATTGTCAAAACCTACAAAAGACCATTTAGGGTCATCAGCCCACATTGTCATAATCAAACCATCTACCTTTTTATTATCCATTAATGATAAGTAATCATTAATATCTATATCTACCCATTGATCACTGTTTGCCATCATTAGCTGATCATTATTATTAATAAATTCTCTTGCCAATAAAACAGTACATGCGGCACCTTCTGTAACTTCAGTTACAGGAACAATTACACATCCTGGGGCAATTCTATTTAAAGTTTCTTCCATACCCAAATGATCTAGATGTTCTTTAAGAGCAACAAAAATAAAACGATGCTCACAAAGAGGTCGAATATTATTAACAACAACTTCAATCATTGGCTTGCCATGAACTGGAATGAGTGGTTTTGGTAATTCATAGCCAGCTTCTGCAAAACGACTTCCTCTTCCTGCAATTGGTAAAACAATATTAATCATATTTAATCTATTTTTTTTGTTATGTATTTATCATTTAATGCTCCAGGAACTTTAACTACTAATGTAGTTACATCGGTTAGCGCTAAAAAATCTGTTGATTCCATTGGGGGAATGGTTAATATTTCACCTTCGTTATGCTCAATCCCCATCATTCTAACTTTTCCTTTAAGTATAACTGTATATTCTGTTGCTACTTTATGATAATGTTCTTCTTCTGCATCTCCCGCTTTATATTTTTTTACAGCTACTTCAACATCATTTGTTTTCAATAGTGATGGTTCAAAATTGCCTATGAACCATCCTCCTATCATATCTTCTAATTTTGCTTTGTTCATATTTTAAATATTATTTTTTAAAATAAATCTCTCAAATTCAATAATTTTTTGAGCAGAATAAAAAGAAATATAATCCTTTGACTCTATCACTTTATTACTAACTTTTTTATTTAATAATATCATTTGATTAATCAAAGCAGAAGTATATAGTTTGTCCTCATGAAAATCTTCTATTTCAATAGCTGCAAAAGCACTCTCTATAAAATCATTAAATGATTTAAAATAATAAAAACCAGCAATTGCAAATCTACTAATAGGGTTTTTTTCTTCAGCTTGTAAAACATTATTGTTTTCATCACACATTACGTAAGACCACCTAGGGTGAACCGAATCAAATGAAATTAGACCTGCATCTGATTTCTCATTCCTAAATTCTTTAATTAGAAGATTAATATCTGTGCTAAATATTTGATCGGCATTAATAATGATAGTATCATCGTCCTTATTTACACTATCTACTGCCATTAAAATACTGCAAACAGCACCAAATGTTTTAGTTTTTAGAACTACAACTTCACAGTTTGGAGTTAATAACTTTAAGGTATTATCTAAATGAAATTTCAGACAATCTTCTTCTTTTACTATATAAATAAATTTATTAATCCCTTCGATTGTTAGTAAGTTTTCTATTACATATTGAATTAAAGGTTTTCCTGAAACCTCTCTCAACGGTAGAGGATAATAATTATTATTACTATCAAAATTTGATATTCCAGCTAAAGGCATTATTATATTCATAGTTATATTTTTTCTATTTCCTTAATTCTATCTTTAATATTTAAATACGTTACATCAGTTATTTCTCCTATTTTTAAAAGATGACCTCCACTTGCTTTTGCAGCAAGTATACCATTTTCATTATCTTCAAGAATCAAACAATTTTCTGGCAATAAATTCATTTTCTCTATTGCTTTAGTATACATCTCGGGATCTGGTTTACCTTTTGTTACATCTTCATTTGAAACATAAAATTCAAAATATTTATCTAAACCAGCCTGCTGAATCATTACCTCTACTGATTTTCTAATGGAGTTTGAACATACTGCCATTTTATAACCTTCTGCATGCAGTTTTGATAAAGCGTATTGATGTGCAAATAACGGTTTACATTTATTTAAAATCATCCTCATTGTATGCTTTTGCTTCATCTTATTTATTACAGGATGTAGGTCTTTAGGCAGTTTCCCTGTAGAAGTTAACATATTAAGTTTGTCTTTTGTTGGTAATCCATCAAAAGTGACTAAATGGTCATACAGACTTATCTCACATCCAAACAATTTAAGTGCTTCATTAAGTGCTTCGTAATGCCAATCTTTTGCCTCTATGAGAACACCGTCCATATCAAACAAAATTGCTTTTATTTTATTCATTTTTTAAAAAATTTAGTTGCTATTTCGGGGAAATCTGTACATAATATTAAATTATTATCATTGATAATATCCCAGCTTTTAAGGTAAGTCCAATGTTTTAAATATTCTCTTTTATGTAATTCAGAAGAGACAATTGCTACTTTTTTTCCATTATCAAGATGCTTTTGAACCAATTCTTCTGAGTACCATACACTTTCAAAGGCATCCAACCAGATTCCTGAAGCTCTTTCATAAAAAGATGAATCAGATTCGTATTCACTTTGTCTAATAAAAACATTCATATCCTCTTCTAAATACATAATAGTATCAGGAATACTCATGTCAAAAACAAAATAATTTAGAATAGAGTGTGCTTTTAAAAAATTATATAATTTCTTATGAAGCCCATCAGATTTAATATTTAAAGCCAATGGAAGATTCGTGTTTTTTGATTTATAAATTTTTAAAAACTCGGTTAATGTTAGACAAGTTTTGTTAGCAATATCATGAGATATAACCAAATCGCCATTAAAATCTCTGATATCTGTTTCAGTCCCAAAATTCAAAGAAAAACTTCTATCAAATGCTGTAGATGAATTTTTTTCTTCTTTTTCTCTCCAAAATCCCCTATGAGAAATAATTATCATTTTATAATCTTTTTACAGAATGGATGATATTCTCCTTTTAAACCTATTGGATCTAAATTTCGTATTGTAGAAACGGTATTAATAGATCCGTATGCTTCATCCAATCCAAAGCCATTCCCTTTTAAGATTTCTTCATAACTTCTAGTGTGTAAATCTGTAAATCCTCCACTAAACTCAATTTCTTCATTATCCACTGTTATTGATCTGTAGGTTGTCAATCCTCTTGATCTTATTTCCTTAGGAATATAATCAATGTTAACAGATAAGAACCATCTTACATTCGCATTTTTTAATTTAAAACTACCTGCATTTGCATCTGCTTTTTTTAAATGCACAATATTTTCTTTTACTTCACCAAATATCCAACACAGCATATCGTAAAAATGAACACCAATATTTGAGGCAATTCCACCTGATTTTGATTCATCTCCTTTCCAAGAAACAAAATACCATTTCCCTCTAGATGTTAGATAAGTTAAATCTATATCATATACTTTGTTTGGGTTTTTCTTTAACTCTAATGTTACTTTTTCTTTAAGTGCGATTATAGATGGATGTAGCCTTAATTGAAGAATATTATATACTTTTTGACCTGTTTCATTTTCTAAAATCTTTAATTGATCAATGTTCCAAGGGTTTAGAACTAAGGGTTTTTCCGAAATGGCATCAGCTCCATTTTTTAAAGCAAACCTAATATGCGAATCATGTAAATAGTTTGGAGAACAAATAGAAACAAAGTCAATTCGTTTTCCACTATCTCTATGCCATTTATCGACAAATCGATCAAATCGCTCAAATTCAGTAAAGAAACTAGCATCAGGAAAGTTACTATCCATAATACCAACGCCATCATAGGGGTCTAGTGCTGCCACTAATTCATTACCTGTTTCTTTAATAGCTTTCATATGTCTTGGAGCAATATAACCCGCAACACCAATAAGGGCGAAATTTTTATTCATCTATTTTATGTACTAAATTATTAATTAACTTATATTTTAAACCTGTATTATCACAAATTGCTATTCCTTCGCTATCAAAATTTAAACGCTCTCCAAACTCACTCATCCATCCAATATTTTTTGACGGATTGCCTACCATTAATGCATAATCTGGAACTTCTTTTGTGACTACTGCTCCAGCCCCAATAAATGCATATTTCCCAATATTATTACCACATACGATCGTTGCATTAGCACCAATAGATGCCCCCTTTTTAACAACAGTCTTCATGTACTCCTCTTTTCGAATAACACCACTTCGCGGGTTTATTACGTTGGTAAAAACCATAGAGGGGCCCAAAAATACGTCATCTTCACAAACTACTCCAGTATAAACTGATACATTGTTCTGAATTTTAACATTATTCCCTAACTGAACATCAGGTGAAACAACAACATTTTGACCAATGTTACAATTTTCTCCAATTACTGAATTTTTCATAACATGTGAAAAGTGCCAAATTTTTGTTCCTTTTCCAATTTGACAAGGCTCGTCAACATAGGAACTTTCGTGAACGAAATAATTTTTTTTATCCATTTTACATTTTATTAAAAAATTCTTTTACTTTTTGAATAATGAATTCTTGGGATGAATTTTCAATTTCAGTATGAATAGGCAATGAAAAAACAGTATTACATAGTTGTTCCACATTTTCTATCCTAAAATCACTATTAACATAGCTACTAAATGCTTCTTGTTTATATAGTGGAACTGGATAATAAATCATCACAGGAATATTATTTTCTTTTAAGAAATCAATTAAAGAATTTCTTAATTCGGGGACAATCTTTAATGTATATTGGTGAAATACATGTGTTGAATTGTATTGTCTTTTGGGTATTGATAATTCTGGAATTTCTGAGAAATTTTCATCATAATTTTTAGCCATTTTATTTCTTGAAAAAGAATAACTATCCAAATGATTTAATTTAATATTTAAAATTGCAGCTTGAATTGAATCTAGTCTTGAGTTACAACCTGTAACCTTGTGATAATACTTCACCTGTTGACCATGATTTGCTATCATTTTAAGATTTTTAGCAATTTCATCATCATTTGTAAACATTGCACCCCCATCACCATAACAACCTAGATTTTTTGATGGAAAAAAAGAAGTTGTGCCTATATGTCCAATAGTACCTGTACTTTTTACAGTCCCGTCACTAAAAGTATATTTAGCACCTATTGCTTGAGCGTTGTCTTCAATTACATACAAACCAAACTCCTTAGCTAAATCCATAATACCCTCCATATCCGAAGATTGCCCATAAAGGTGAACAGGTACAATTGCTTTTGTTTTACTCGTTATGTGAGGTCTAATTATATCAGCAGTTATATTAAAAGTATCTGGATCTACATCCGTCATTACAGGGGTTAATCCCAAAAGAGAAATAACTTCCGCAGTTGCTACATAGGTAAAGGAAGGGCAAATAACCTCATCACCAGATTTTAAAGACAAGGCCATGAGTGCTATTTGAAGGGCATCAGTTCCGTTGGCGCAAGGAACTACATGCTTTACATCTAAATAATCTTCTAATGAACTAGCAAATTCTTTAACGGTTGGACCATTTATAAAACTCGTTGATTCGATCGTTTGAATCACTGCAGTATCAATTTGATCTTTGATCTTGTTGTATTGACCTTTTAGGTCAACCATTTGTATATTTTTCATCAATTTTATAATCTTGAATTAACTAAATTTCTTGGGAAAAATCCTTTTAAATCGAACACAACACTATTAGAATCTTTCTTTAAAGACTCAATATTTATCGTTGAAAATTTATTATGCGATACCGCCAATAATATTCCATCATATTTTTCTTTAATCTTATCTATAAGATGTATACCATACTCTTCTTTTACTTCAACAGGGTCAGCTTCATAATCATAAGCATCAACTTCTAAACCAAAATCTTCTAATTCTTTGTGCACATCTGCTACTTTTGAATTTCGGATATCCGGACAGTTTTCTTTAAAAGTAACTCCTAGTATTAATATTTTAGAGGCCATTATTTGTTTACCTGCTTTAATCAGCATTTTGATCATCTTGTTTGCTACAAAAGTGCTCATGTTATCGTTTACACGTCTACCACTTAGGATCACTTCTGGATGATAGCCAAGGTTTTCTGCTTTATACGCTAAATAATAAGGGTCTACACTGATACAATGCCCTCCAACAAGGCCTGGTTTGTATTTAAGAAAATTCCACTTAGTACCCGCGGCATCAAGAACATCTTGAGTATCTATGCCCACTCTATCAAATATTAAAGCCAATTCATTTACAAATGAAATATTAACATCACGTTGTGCATTTTCAATGGATTTACTAGCTTCTGCTACTTTCATACTTGCTGCCTTAAAAGTACCTGCAGTAATAATTGTACTGTATAAATCGTCTACAAAATTAGCAATCTCAGGAGTTGATCCTGATGTTACTTTTTTAATGGTAGTTAAAGTATTTACCTTATCCCCTGGAACGATTCTCTCTGGTGAATATCCACAGTAAAAATCCGTATTAAAAACTAAGCCACTTGATTGTTCTAATAAAGGAACACACACCTCTTCAGTACAACCTGGATACACAGTGCTCTCATAAATAACAGTATCTTCTTTTTTAAGGATCTCTCCAAGCATTTTAGAGGCACCTCTTAATGGGTTTAAGTCAGGTGTTTTGAATTCGTCTATAGGGGTTGGAACTGTTACAATATAAATATTGCACTCTTTAATGTCATTAATATTTGCACTAAAAGTAAGCTGTTTAGCACTTCTTAATTGCTCTAGTGTAGCTTCATTGGTATGATCAACTCCTTTTATTAATTCATCAATTCTAGCCTGGTTGATATCAAACCCTAAAGTTGGATATTTTTTCCCAAACTCAATAGCTAAAGGAAGACCAACATATCCTTGACCGATCACTGCAATTTTTACTTTTTCTAAATTCATATTGGTACTTATTAAATTTTATTTTTCTCGACTACCATCACATAGTTTTTTTTTAACTATTTTCTGTAGAAGTAATATAACTTACCTCAACAGAAACAAAATACAAATTAATATCTATAATGTTCTGGCTTGAAAGGTCCAGCTTGCGTAACACCAATATATGCTGCTTGGTCTTGACGCAATTCAGTTAACTCTACACCAATTTTTGCCAAGTGCAAAAATGCTACTTTTTCATCTAAATGCTTTGGTAACATATACACTTCATTTCCGTAAGCTTTTGCGTTATTCCAAAGTTCCATTTGTGCCAAAGTCTGGTTTGTAAATGAGTTAGACATTACAAAACTTGGATGCCCAGTTGCACAACCTAGATTTACCAAACGTCCTTCTGCTAATAAGATGATATCTTTTCCGTTGATATTATATTTATCTACTTGTGGCTTGATTTCAACTTTTTCGCTAGTTGCATTTAAATAAGGAACATCAATTTCATTATCAAAGTGACCAATATTAGCAACGATTACTTTGTCTTTCATCGCTTCAAAATGCTCTCCACGTACAATATCTTTGTTTCCAGTTGTTGTAATAATAATATCAGAATTTCCAACAACCGTTTCTAATTTCTTCACTTCAAAACCATCCATTGCCGCTTGTAAAGCACAAATAGGGTCAATTTCTGTAACCGTTACAATAGAACCTGCTCCTTTAAAAGAAGCTGCCGTTCCTTTACCAACATCACCGTAACCACAAACGGTTACACGTTTTCCTGCTAACATAATGTCTGTTGCTCTACGAATTGCGTCTACTGCAGATTCTTTACAACCGTATTTATTATCAAATTTCGATTTTGTAACAGAATCATTTATATTAATTGCTGGCATTGGTAATGTTCCGTTTTTAACTCTTTCATAAAGCCTGTGAACACCAGTAGTGGTCTCTTCTGATAATCCATTAATTCCTGCAGCTAATTCTGGATACCGATCTAAAACCATATTGGTTAAATCTCCGCCATCATCTAAAATCATATTTAATGGTTTTTTATCATCACCAAAAAATAAGGTTTGCTCAATACACCAATCAAATTCTTCTTCATTCATACCTTTCCAAGCATACACTGCTGTACCAGCAGCAGCAACTGCAGCAGCAGCTTGATCTTGTGTAGAAAAAATATTACAAGAACTCCAAGTAACCTCTGCTCCTAAAGTTTGCAAGGTTTCAATTAAAATTGCCGTTTGAATAGTCATGTGTAAACAACCTGCAATTCTTGCACCTTTTAATGGTTGGGCATCTCCATATTCTTCTCTTAAACTCATTAGTCCTGGCATTTCTGCTTCAGCTAAATCCATTTCTTTTCTTCCCCAATCTGCTAAAGAAATATCTTTTACTTTGAAAGGTACATAAGTGCTTTTTGTGCTCATAATTATATATTAAATTTATTTTTAATTGTATCGATGTAATCTAACTTTTCCCAAGTAAAGGTTTCTATTTCATGAGAAACCGTTTCTCCCATTGGATTAGAAAATGTAACTGTTTTTACCTCTGGGATTCTTCCCATGTGACCATAAGCAGCAGTTTCAGAATAGATAGGAGATCTTAATTTTAAACGCTTTTCAATAAAATATGGGCGCATATCAAAAATAGATTCAACTATTTTACTTATTTCCCCATCTGTGAGGTTTACTTTTGCTGTACCATAAGTTTCCACGTTAATACTAGTAGGTTTTGCGACACCAATCGCATAAGAAACTTGTACTAAAACTTCTTTACATAATCCAGCAGCAACTAAGTTCTTTGCAATATGTCTTGTTGCATAGGCTCCAGATCTATCGACTTTAGAAGGATCTTTACCGGAAAAAGCACCACCTCCGTGTGCACCTTTTCCTCCATAGGTGTCAACAATGATTTTACGCCCAGTTAACCCTGTATCTCCATGAGGTCCTCCAATGACAAAAACGCCTGTTGGATTAATATGATATGTAATATCGTTAGTAAATAATTTCTGAAGATGAGCTGGTAATTTTGCCACCACACGAGGAATTAATATTGCTACAATGTCTTTCTTAATGGTATCTAACATAACAGCATCAGAAGAATCAAAATCGTCATGTTGGGTAGAAATAACAATAGCATCAATTCTTTGAGGTACATTATCATCAGAATATTCAATTGTTACTTGAGATTTTGCATCCGGTCTTAAATAGGTAATATCCTTATTTTCTCTTCGTAGTAATGCCAATTCGATAAGTAGTCTGTGCGATAGCTCTAATGCTAAAGGCATGTAGTTTTCGGTTTCATCGGTTGCATATCCGAACATCATTCCTTGGTCACCGGCACCCTGTTCTTCTGGATTTGCTCTATCTACTCCTTGGTTGATATCAGGTGATTGTTCATGAATGGCAGAGAGAACACCACAAGAATTTCCATCAAACATGTACTCTCCTTTTGTATAACCAATTTTATTGATGACATCTCTAGCGATCTTTTGAACATCCAAATAGGTTTTGGATTTAACTTCTCCAGCTAAAAAAACTTGCCCCGTTGTAACTAATGTCTCGCAAGCAACCTTTGATGTGGAATCGAATGCTAAAAAATTATCAATTAATGCATCAGAAATCTGATCTGCAACCTTGTCTGGGTGTCCTTCTGAAACACTTTCTGATGTGAATAAGTAACTCATATTATTATTATTATTATTATGTACTTGTTATTACACTAAAATATAGCTGATGCTATTTTTCCTATATTGTCTGATTTGCCCATTGAGTAATAATGTAAGACAGGAACACCAGCTGTTAACAACTCCTTAGATTGTTGTATTGCCCATTCAACTCCTACTTGGCGAACATCTTTATTTGTTTTACAACTTTTTACTGAAGAAATTAGTGATTCTGGTAAATCTATTCTAAATACTTGAGGCAATAACTGTAAGTGCCGTTTTACAGCAATTGGCTTAATTCCTGGTATAATAGGCACATTTATCCCTGCCTCTTTTGCAGCTTTAACAAACTCAAAATATTTTTGATTATCAAAAAACATTTGTGTTACCACATAATCTGCACCCGCATCTACTTTTTCTTTCAGATGTTTTAAATCTGTCTGCAGAGAGGGAGACTCTAAGTGTTTTTCTGGATATCCAGCTACCCCAATACAAAAATCTGATTTATGATTTGTTTCTATTACATCATGTAAATACTTCCCTGAATTTAAATCATTAATCTGAGAAACTAAATCTTTAGCGAATGGATGCCCCCCTTTTGTTGCTTCAAAATACTTTTGATGCCCCATGGCATCTCCTCTTAAAGCCATGACATTTTGAATCCCC
>Ga0209710_1000906_pt1 | contig 24427 bp, 24 predicted proteins | sample ArcticOcean_MG_C_5_FD_187436 | JGI IMG/M metagenome (GOLD analysis project Ga0209710, IMG submission 187436) | Marine microbial communities from western Arctic Ocean - ArcticOcean_MG_CB4_138 (SPAdes) (version 2) | ecosystem: Environmental > Aquatic > Marine > Oceanic | place: Arctic Ocean...
AAGAATTAGATAGAGATATCTTATATGTTCAAATTACTAAGATTACCAAGAACTCTTACGACTTTTCGGTAAAAATAGGCTTTAGTAAATATTTGACCGAAGGTACACTTACTAAAATAGAGTAAATCTATAAAAACGGATGCGCTTGCGCTTTCTTTTAGATTTAAATACACAGATAAGTTCAAACATTATAAATTCTTGGTGGTATTTTTTTTGAGTACTCCCAAACTTTAATGATATTCCATATCTCTCTGAAAAGATAGATTGTATTTCAAAGGATATTTGTAACTTTCCGGTCTTGTAAGCCTCGCTTTAAAAAAAGAAAACATTACACTACTTAAAAAACATACCGCCCTTTTATTTCTGATTGTATTTTTTTTACCCTCTGGTATTGAAATCATGCATGCCTTAGAAAATCATGCACACCAGGTATGTCATTCTAAAACTGAAAATCATGTGCATGAAGACAGTACGGATTGCGATTTTCGTTTTTTTAAAGTAAATACGCCTTACCCACCAAATAACACCTTTACATTAACAGAATCTATTAAAAAAACGATTCTTATTGAGGGTTCTTATAATTTCATCTTAGATTATCAACCTTTATCTTACCGCCTAAGAGGACCGCCTGCTTGCTAGTATTAATTTATTATTAATATTAAAGCATTCAAATGATTCAAAAAATATTTTTTTGTGCATTCTTATGTTTCATAACCGTAGCAGGTTATTCACAACAATGCACCTATAATTTCAAAGGTATAATTACGGACTATCACGATGGCTCTTCAATATTTGGAGCTACTATATATATTAAAAATTTAAATAGATATACAACATCAGATGATGCCGGGAAATTTGAAATTAAAAATTTATGTAATGGAGAAATTCATCTACTTATTTCTCACATTTCTTGCGAAACGAAAGAGGTTTTTGTCAATATAGATGAAAACATTTTTCAAGAGTATACATTAGAGCACCATACAGAAGAACTAAAAGAGGTTCTTATTGCGTCAGCTTCAGAACTAAAAACAAAAACGATGCAGTCTTCTGTTTTAAAATCTGATATGATTGATAAATATAGCAGTCAGAACTTAGGTGATGTATTGAAAAACATTACTGGTGTTTCTGCAATAAATACTGGTAATACTATTGTCAAACCAATGATTAATGGATTGCATAGTAGTAGGGTTATTTTGATGACTAATGGTGTTCGCTTGCAAGACCAAGAATGGGGAATTGAACATGCTCCTAATATTGATATTAATACAGCGGAAAAAATTACGGTTATAAAAGGTGCAAATGCATTAGAATATGGTGGAGACGCTATTGGAGGTGTTATCGTTGCAGAACCAAATAGAATTATTGTAAAAGACAGTCTTTACGGGAAAAGTATTGTGTCTGGACAAACAAATGGACAGGGTTTTAGCCTACATTCCTCCATATCAAAATCAACAAAAGAAGGGTATTATATAAATGCAAAAACAAGCTTCAAAAAATATGGTGATTTTGAGAGTCCAAATTATATTTTAACTAATACCGGCTTAAATTCTGAAGCATTTTCAGTGCAAACAGGTTTAAAGAAATTTGAAAGTGGCTTTAATCTTTATTACACGTATGTCAAGAATGAAATTGGAATTTTAAAGTCTTCGCATATCGGAAATATCGAAGACTTGGTAAATGCAATAAATTCAGATGCCTCTTTAATTGTTCAGGATTTTTCATACGCTATTAATTCTCCTAGACAAGAAATAACGCATCAATTAGTAAAAGGAGACTATTATAAAAGATTCGAAAAATTAGGGAAATTAACGGTACAATACGACTTTCAAAATAATAGAAGGTTTGAGTTTGACATACGGGTTGGTGATGATAGAAACAAACCTGCAATTGATTTAAATTTGAATTCTCATGCTATAAAAACAAGCTTTGAATTTGATTCCAAATCAAACCAAACCTATAAAGTAGGATTGGTGGGCGCGTATCAAAATAACTTTGCAAATCCAAATACTGGTGTCAAAAGATTGATACCTGATTATAGCAAGTATGATTTTGGTTTATTTAGCATTGGTAACTTTAATTTAAATGACAACACCCGTTTAAATTTTGGGATTCGATATGATCTTAACTATATCAGCGCAAAGAAGTTTTATTTTAAAAGTAGATGGAAAGAAAGAAACTACGATGTTGATTTTAGCGATTTAATCATTGGTGATTTTAACACACAATGGTTAGTAAACCCTAAATTTATGTATCATAATTTTTCTACTTCTATCGGTTTTTTTCACCGATTCAATTCAGAAAATTCTTTTAATTTTAATTATGCTTTGGCGAAGAGGTCTCCAAATCCGTCGGAATTATTTAGTGACGGATTGCACCACTCTGCTGCAAGAATTGAGTTGGGTGATTTGAGAGCAGCGCAAGAAACGGCGAATAGAGTAGCTACTGGTTATGATTTTAAAAATCAAAATACTAATATATCTGTGGCGTTATTTTTTAATCATATTCGTAATTTCATCTATATAGAACCCAATGGAACCGAACAAACAATTCGGGGTGCATTTCCTGTTTGGGCCTATAAGTCAACTACTGCAAATTTATTTGGAGTGGACATTAATTGGCAACAAAAAATTACGAATCAAGTTAATTTTAATAATAAAACATCTTTAATAAGAGGAGTAGATGAAAGTAATGGAAGGAATTTAATAGATATTCCTGCTGCAAACACTCAAAACACAGTCAGTTATACAAACAAAAAATGGCATCATTTTAATGCTAATTTAGAAAGCAATTTTGTTTTTAAACAAAATTTATTTCCAAATAATAATTTTGAAGTTTTTATACCAACCACCAATTCAGACCTTTTATTAGATATTAGTGCGACTCCGAGCAGTTATCATTTATTAAACTTTAATACAGATGCAACTTTTAAATTAACACAAAAGACAAATGTAACCATCGGATTAACTGTTACAAATATTTTAAACACCAATTATAGATCGTACTTAAATAGGTTAAGATATTTTGCAGATGATTTGGGAAGAAATTATGTATTACAATTAAAATTTAAATATTAAACAAAAAAAACAAAAAATGAAATTAATTAAAAACATCGTTATTTTAGTATATATATCATCAATTTTCGCAGCATGTTCTAGTGATGAGGACCCTGTAATTATTAATGAAGAAGAGCTTATTACAACGGTTAGAGCCACCTTAATTCCAGAAGGTGGTGGTACTGAAGTTATTTTAGAAAGTGTAGATTTAGACGGAGAAGTAGGACCAAACGAGCCTATCATAGAGGTTAGTGGAACTTTTAATCCAAATACAATGTATGCTGGAACTTTAAAGATTTTAAATGAAGCAGAGAGTCCTGCTGAGGATATTACTTTAGAAATTATGGAGGAAGATGAAGATCACCAATTCTTTTTCTCTTTCACAAATGATATCGCAACAGCAACATACGGCGATGAGGACAGCAATGGAAACCCAGTAGGTGTTCAATTCAATTTATTAACTGGCGCTGCTGGTTCTGGTGGTTTTACAATTATTTTAAGACATGAGCCAGACAAAGCAGCAGCAGATGTAAATACTGGTGACATTACAAATGCTGGTGGATCTGCGGATGTGCAAGTAACTTTTAATATTGCTATTGAATAAAAAGTTCTTATTTGTAAATTAAAAAGGCATTGTATCCCATCGGATACCTTGCCTTTTTTTATTTTATAAATCTCATTATAGTCTATTCTTGGGATATAAATTTAAAGAATTGTAAAAAAGTATTACTTTATTGCAATGCTTTTTTTTACTTTTGATATAAATTAAAATATGCTGTTTTATATCTTTTTAAAAGTGATAAAAATGCGCACCACTAAAAGTATTTATGTCTAAATTACCAAAAGAACACCAATTTATTGACCTATCAGATTACGGAAGACCAGTTGCAAGGGTTATTGCAAATTCATTAAAATCAACAAGATTTACACCAATAGATGTAACTATAGCCTTTGTTATTTCGGGTTTAATTGGGGTATACTGTATTATTGAAGCCTCTTATTGGATGGCTGCATTTTTCTTGATTCTGAAATCTATTTTAGATGCTGCAGATGGCGAATTGGCAAGAGTAAAAGAAACACCTTCGTACACCGGTAGATTTTTAGACTCCGTTTCAGACATCATTTTAAACTTTATTATTTTAAGCACTGTTGGCTACTTAACTAACACCCATTTTGGCTTTATATTTTTAGGCTTTTTCGGAATTCAGTTACAAGGAACTTTATACAATTACTATTACGTAATTCTTAGAAATCGCTTTGTAGGCGACACTACAAGTAGGGTTTTTGAAGATAAAACACCCACGGCATTGCCAGGAGAAAAACAAAAAAATGTAACTATCTTATTTTTTATATACAAAGCTTTGTATGGCATTTTCGACGAAATAATTTACGCATTAGATAAAAATGCACCCGAAGGAAAACCGTTTCCTAATTGGTTAATGACCTTAATTTCTACTTTTGGTTTAGGTTTTCAATTACTAATTATTAGTGTGCTCTTAGTTTTAAATTTAAAAGAATTTATCGTTCCTTTTTTTATTGGGTATTCGCTCTTTATTTTTGTATTTATCTTTATTCGAAGAGTTTTTTATTAATGCACATGTTCTGTGCTTTTTAAATTGCTTAAAACAACTAATGAAGCAATAAAGAATAGTCCCAAAGAAAGTACACTCCATTGCATAGAACCAGTTAAATAAATTAAAAATCCAAATACAAAAGTACCCAAAACAATCGCAATCTTCTCCGTAACATCATAAAAACTAAAGTACGTAGTATTGTCTTCTGTTTCGGGTAATAATTTAGAATACGTAGACCGCGTTAAAGATTGTATTGCTCCTAAAACCAATCCTAAAAGCGCACCTAAAGCATAGAAATAGTTTTCTACATTTGCCATTTCTTTTTCTAACATAAAAGCAGCCAAACAAACAACAATCCAAATAACCAAAGTAATTTTTAAGGCTTTAAAGTTTCCGTATTTTTTTGAAATTTTAGAAAAAACATACGCTCCTATAATTGCCACAAATTGAATTAATAATACGGTAACAATTAAATTAATAGTTCCTAAGCCTAATTCAGAAGATCCAAAAATAGTTGCCAATAATATAATTGTCTGTACACCCACACTTAATAAAAAGAACGCAAGTAAAAAGTTTTTTAGTGTAGGGTACTGCTTCAATTCAAACCAGACTTTTTGCAACTCTTTAAACCCTTTCCAAATAAAATCTTTTGCGGGTTTTCTATTGTGAATTTTATTCGGTAATTTTTTAAAAGTAATTTGTGCAAAACCAATCCACCACAAACCAACCAGTATAAAAGAAATTCTCATCGCTTTTAAAGAAGCGCTATTTTTAGCAGTTTCTCGAGCTTTTTCAATTACACCTTCATTGCCATTTACAAGAATTTCTTGCGAAATACTCAAATCAAAACCAAACATTCCTGGAGCTAAAATCATTGCTAAGCAAAATATTAATAAGATAATAGACCCTGTATAGCCATAAATAAAACCTTTTGCACTAATGGCATCTTGCTCTTCAGGATGTGCCACCTCCGGTAAATAAGAATTGTAAAAAACAACACTAGACCAAAATCCGATACTTGCTAGAATAGTGCAAATAATTCCTATCCAAGCAGTATTTAAATCTTTAAAGAAGTACATGGTTATTACAGACAGCCCTCCCAACCAACAAAAAAACTTCATAAATTTTAATTTATTCCCCGTATAGTCCGCAATTGCTGATAGAATTGGCGACATAAAAGCCACTATTAAAAAGGAAAATGACAAGGCATAACTATATAAAGTATCTGCATATTCCCATTTCATCCCTAAAAAGTAAACAGTCTTTCCTTCCGTAATTGCACTGTAAAATAATGGGAAAACTGCAGTGCTTATTACTAACGAATAGACTGAATTTGCCCAATCATAAAATGCCCAAGCACCTATTAATTTTTTATCTCCAATTTTTAACATTGTATCCTATTTAATTTTTGAAACTAATTTCTAATTTTTTCTCTAAATGCTTCTGAAAAAAGAGAAGCATTCAACCGACTGTTTTAAACGCTTATTTGATAAATTTTAAAAGAAAGCTTTATTATTATTTTTTAACGGCACACAATATAGTAAAAGTTTTTATTACTTTTTTAAGATGGCTTAAAGCGCTTGGTTAAATTTGGAGGCAAGTTTATTTGCTTTTGGCAAATAGCTTCTTAAATCTTTAATTCTAGCAGCATTTGAGGGGTGTGTACTTAATATTTCTGGTTGAGAACTCCCTTTTGATTTTTCGCTCATCCGCACCCAAACAGCAGCTGCCTCCTTTCCGTCATATCCTGCCATGATCATAAAAATTAAACCTAAACGATCTGCTTCTTGCTCGTGTATTCTGCTAAATTTTAAAACTCCCAAACCTGAACTTACGCCATATACCGTATTCCATATTTTTTGAGAGTCAGAACTTTTAGTATCCGTTCCCAGAGCAATCAGTAACTGCCCTGCTTGCTGACCATAGGAAGTTGTCATTCTTTCTTGACCGTGCTTTGCAAATGCATGCGCAACTTCATGCCCCATAACTGCGGCAACGCCATTATCATTCGCACAGATTGGCATGATGCCCGTATAGAAAACAACTTTGCCTCCCGGCATACACCAAGCATTCAGCATTTCATCTTCAATTAAATTAAATTCCCATTTATAAGAAGCTGCTTCTGACAGCATTTTATTTGCACGCATAAACCGATCTACAGCTGCAGAAACATTAGTCCCAATTGTTTTAATTTGACGTGTCATTTCGACGTCTGTAGATAATTTATGTTCAGTTAAAAACTCTTTATACTGCCCAAAACTAGCTGGCAAAACTTGGGAGTCAGCAACTAAATTCACACGTGTCCGTCCAGTTATAGGGACCTTGCTGCAGGAATATAAAAGAAATGAGACGACAAATACTATGATTATTTTTTTCATTTTATTTTTTATTGTTCAATTCAAATTTAAGGTAATTATATACAAATAATATGCAATGTCTTTATAATTAGATAGAAATAAGAGCTACAAGAATATTAAATTGAAAACATTAAGTTTTCTTTTTAAAAAAGGATGGTTATCTTTGTAAAAGGTTTAAAATTTTAGTTAAAACTCTTTTAAAAATCCTTAATTCATAAACATACACTACCAATGAACAAACTGTTTTCTTTTTTACTACTCGTTTTTTTAGTAAGTTGTGTAGGTAAAGCACAAGACAGTTCTCAGAAAAATAAAAAATATAAAATTACGAAGACAGCTGCACAATGGAAAAAAGAATTGACTTCACAACAGTATTATGTCCTTCGTCAAGCGGGTACAGAAAGACCTTTTTCAAGTCCATTGAACAAAAATAAGAGTACCGGCACCTTTGTTTGTGCTGCTTGCAAAACGCCACTATATGCCTCTAAACATAAATTTGATTCTGGAACAGGATGGCCTTCATTTGATCGCGCAATTAAAGAAAATGTTACATTGGATACAGATTATAAAATGGGCTACGCCAGAACAGAATTAAAATGCAGTGCTTGCGGTGGTCATTTAGGACATGCTTTTAATGATGGTCCTAAAAAAACAACAGGGAAACGGCATTGTATAAATGGAATTGCTTTGACCTTCTCCCCAACCAATGAATAATTAACTACGCCAACATCATCGTAAAGTTTTAAATATTTTTTACGGAATCATTATTCCTAAACGATTCCAAGAAAAAAGAAGAAAATAACTTTCTTAAAATACTTGTTAATTTATTATATTTGTATTTCAAAAAAGAGACACAAATTATGTTTAATAATTTAAGCGATAAACTAGATAAAGCCTTACATACTCTAAAAGGACACGGTAAGATTACAGAGGTAAACGTTGCAGAAACTTTGAAAGAAGTAAGGCGTGCTTTGTTAGATGCTGATGTAAACTTTAAAATTGCCAAAGAATTTACTAAAAAAGTACAAACCCAAGCATTGGGTCAGGATGTTTTAACTACGTTGAATCCTGGACAATTAATGATTAAGTTAGTCAAAGATGAACTCACCTTATTAATGGGGGGAGAGACCGTTGGCATTAATTTGGCAGGATCCCCAACTATTATTCTGATGTCTGGCTTACAGGGTTCTGGTAAAACTACTTTTTCTGGAAAACTAGCAAATTTTTTAAAAACAAAGAAATCTAAAGAAGTGCTTTTAGTGGGTTGTGATGTATACAGACCTGCCGCAATTAATCAATTGCAAGTTGTTGGAGCACAAATTGATGTAGAAGTATATGCTGAAGTTGGTAATAATAATCCTGTAGAAATTTCTAAAAATGCCGTTAAGTATGCGAAAGCAAACGGGAAAAACGTGGTTATTATTGATACTGCTGGTCGTTTGGCTGTAGATGAAGAAATGATGACGGAGATTTCTAACATTCATAAAACCATTCAACCGCAAGAAACTTTATTTGTAGTAGATGCGATGACTGGTCAAGACGCCGTAAATACAGCGAAAGCTTTTAATGATATTTTAAATTTTGACGGTGTCGTACTGACAAAATTAGATGGTGACACGCGCGGTGGGGCTGCTTTGTCTATTAAATCTGTTGTCAATAAACCTATTAAGTTTATTGGTACTGGAGAAAAAATGGATGCACTTGATATTTTTCATCCAGATAGAATGGCAGACAGGATTCTTGGAATGGGAGATGTTATTTCACTTGTAGAAAGAGCACAGGACCAATATGATGAAGAAGAAGCTCGGAAATTACAAAAGAAAATTGCTAAAAACCAGTTTGGCTTTGATGACTTCTTAACGCAAATACAGCAGATTAAAAAAATGGGAAGTATGAAAGACCTTATGGGTATGATTCCTGGGGCTGGAAAAGTAATGAAAGATGTGGATATTGATGATGACGCTTTTAAAGGGATCGAAGCTATAATTCACTCGATGACTCCGTCAGAAAGAACAACACCTAATAGTATAAATGCAATTAGGAAAAAGAGAATTGCCCAAGGTTCTGGAACTTCTATTCAAGAAATAAACCAATTGATGAAGCAATTCCATCAGATGAGTAAAATGATGAAGATGATGCAAGGCGGCGGCGGCAAAAAGATGATGCAGATGATGCAAGGAATGAAATAAATTCTAGCTGTCGGCCAAAATTAAAAATTTAAAAGTATCAATGCAAAAAAATCTAGAGTTATCAATTGTTGTTTTATGCTATAGATCTGAATATAACATTGTTCCATTTATAGAAAAAGTAAAAACTATAGTTAAAAAACTTACGGATAGTTTTGAGATCATTCTTGTTGCCAACTACATAGAAAATTCTGACGATAAAACAGCAGCAATCGTAAAAGAAATAGCAAAAAATGATGCTGTTTACAAAACAATTTGTAAACCAAAAAAAGGAATGATGGGCTGGGATATGAAAGAAGGGCTAGCACTTTGTAAAGGAGATTACCTTTGTGTAATTGATGGAGATGGCCAATTTCCAATAGAGAATATAACCCAATGCTACAGAGAGATCCTAAAAGGAAAATACAGTCTTGTAAAAACACATAGAATTAAAAGAGGAGATGGTTTTTACAGAAAAACTATTTCTAAAGTATACAATTTCATTTTTTCTGTTTTATTTACTTCTATAAACTCAAAAGACATTAATTCAAAACCAAAAATATTTACGCGAGAAGTCTATAATAAGATGAATTTAACTTCAGATGACTGGTTTATTGATGCAGAAATAATGTTAGAAGCGAAAAGGCTTGGGGTTTTATTTTATGAATTCCCTACCGAATTTCATGCACTCAGTGGGAGGCAATCCTTTGTTAAGTTTTCTGCTATTTTTGAATTTATACGAAACCTTATTTTATTTAAATTAAAAAGGGGTAGATGATAAAGGAGAAAATTTTTATTACAGGAATTTCTTCATCCATCATGCAGCGACTAATTGCTATAATCAATCCTGCAGAATATGAAATAATTGGTCTGTCTAGAAAACCTTTACCACAAAATTCAGAAAATATAAAAATCATTCAGGCAGATATTACCAATATCAACATTTATGAAGATCATTTAAAAAACTGCAGTCTTATAATTCATGCGGCAGCAGTGACACACTCTTTTAATGAAAAAAGCTATTTTGACATCAACTACAACATCACAAAAAAACTAGTAGAAAAAGCCAAAGAATTTAACGTTACTTCTTTTGTTTACTTAAGTTCTAATACCGCAAACTCAGAGAATGGTGCTTATGCCAATTCAAAACAATTAGCTGAAAAACACCTACAGAAAACTTTAAATAATTGGCAAATTTTTAGAATTTCTGAAATTTTTGGAGGTCCTAAAAATGAAGGAATTGAAAAATTAATAAAAACTGTTTTAAAAAATAAATACACGTTTTATCCAAAAGATATCCCTTCTAATTTCTCACCAATTTATTTAAACGATGTCGCTAAAATACTTCATGAAAATATTTTCGTAAATCTAGAAAAAAACAATATTGTTCCTGTTAATGGAAATGAACATTTTACATTTAAAGAAATACTAATTCTCATAAAAAAAATAAAAGGAAGGTCGTTGCGTATTATTGGCATACCTAAGAGTATCATGTTTCTTTTAATGACACTGTCATCAAAAATTCCATTTTTTATAGGGGTTATTCCCGATCAAATAAAACGATTATATGGTTTAAAAACCTATGGGAATATAAATGATAAGTTTATCACCATAAAACTAGATGAATATATTAGGCAAATTTTAAATAAAAACTAATATGGGAATAAAAGACATACTTGCTCGCATATTATTATTTATTGATGCTTTTTTTGAAACTCATAGAAATAAATACTTGTTTTTCACGCTACTAAGTGGTACTATCTTCCTTTTTTCATTTAACCTTGGCATGTTTTGGGACAATGTACTTTTCACTTCAAAAATTGGAAATCATTTATATAACAATAGTATTTTTAACTGGATGTTACCCAATAACCTTGATGCTGGACATCCTCCTACTCTTGGTTTCTTATTGGCTCTTTTCTGGAAAATATTTGGACATAAATTATGGGTGAGCCATTTATTAATGGTTCCATTTACCATTGGTTTTTTCTATCAACTATTTCAATTTATAAAGTTTTATACAAAATCTAATTTGTATACATTCTTTGCTTTTTTATTGATACTTGTAGATCCTACTTTATCTGCTCAATTTGTTATTGTAAACCCAGAAATTATTCAACTTTTTTTATTCTTTCTAGCAATTAATTCTATTTTACACAACAGAGTTCGGTTTAAAACAATTTCTCTTTTCTTTTTGAGTATTATTTCTTTGAGAAGTATGCTCTTATGTGGAGGTGTTTTTTTGTTTGAAATATTAAATAGATATTATTTTAACAAGAGAAAAGAATCGGTACTTAGTAAGAAATTAATCTTTAGTTATATAATTATAAGCATCCCTGCTATTACTTATTTGCTTGTTCATTACATTTCTAAAGGTTGGCTGGTTTCTCATGTAAACTCACCTTGGGCTAACCATCGTCAATTTATTTCTTTTGATGGCTTTATTAAAAACATCATAGTTCTGGGTCACAAATATTTAGATTTTGGCAGGTTTATTATTTGCATGCTAATCGTTTTCATTTTTATAAAACACAAAAAAAATGTATTTAACAAAAAAGTAATGCAATTATTGTTACTCTCTTTTAGTTCTGTACTGTTTGTAATAATCATAAGTTTACTTAGCGCTAATCCGTTTGGTCATCGGTATTTTATAGTTTCATACATTGTACTAAATTTATTGTCCTTCATTTTGCTAATCACTTTTATCAGAAAAAAAAGAGTCATTTATACACTAATTTTCATAACTTTAATAACTGGTAATTTATGGGTTTATCCAAAAAAAATTGCACAAGGTTGGGATGCAACTTTAGGGCACATACCATACCATTCGCTCAGAATCGAAGCAATTGATTATTTAAACAATCAAAAAATTGATATTGCTAATGTTGCGAGTTTTTTCCCGAATAACACCGCTCTAGACAATATTGATTTTAGAGATGATAAAAGGGCTTTTATCAGTTTCAATAAAAAAAACAAGTATGCCTTTTATTCTAATGTGTATAATCTATCGGACGAAAATTTAGATATTTTAGAAACAAATTACAGCATTTTAAAACAATTCAAAAAGAATAATATAATTGTCATAATTTATATACTCAACGAAAAATGATTTTACTAGACGGAAAAAAGGTAGCCTCCGACATCAAAGCAGAAATTGCAATAGAAGTCAGACACTTAAAAGACAAAGGAACAAAAACACCGCACTTAGCTGCTATTATTGTAGGAGATAACGGTGCAAGTATAACCTACGTAAATGCAAAGGTAAAAGCTTGTGAACGTGTAGGCTTTGAATCCACTTTGGTCCGTTTACCAGAAGGAATTTCAGAAAGCGAATTACTGAACGAAATTGCAATTTTAAATATTGACAATACTATTGATGGCTTTATCGTGCAACTTCCATTGCCAAAACATATCGACGAACAAAAGGTATTGATGGCCGTAGATCCAAATAAAGATGTCGATGGTTTCCATCCTACAAACGTTGGTAAAATGGCATTAAATCTACCTACTTTTATATCTGCTACGCCCTTTGGAATCCTGGAACTATTAGAAAGATATCAAGTAGAAACTTCTGGAAAACATGTAGTGGTTCTGGGAAGAAGCCATATTGTTGGAAGCCCTATGAGTATTTTATTATCACAAAAAAGAAAAGTTGGAAATGCTACAGTCACCATGTGTCACAGTAGAACAAAAAACCTAAAAGAACTTACATTACAGGCCGATATTATTATAGCTGCTATTGGAATTCCTGAGTTTTTAAAAGCAGATATGGTAAAAGATAATGTTACGGTCATAGACGTTGGGATTACACGTTTAGCAGACTCTTCTAAAAAAAATGGTTTTAGATTAGTAGGAGATGTTGCCTTTGCTGAAGTGGCTAAAAAATCTGAATTTATTACTCCTGTACCTGGTGGTGTTGGCCCCATGACCATTGCCATGTTACTAAAAAACACCTTACTAGCTTGCAAAAGAAATGCTTAATTCTGCGATACAAGGGAACTTTGTTAATTGCTTATAAGTATTAATTTAATATATTGTGGGAGATAAACGCTCAGAAGTACTTCTGAGGACTTTTTTACCTGTCTCATTTATCTTAATATTCATGGAGTTTTTTTTAGAAGAAAACAGTACCTTTAAAGCCTTTTCAATACAACACTTTTGGGTTGTTATTTTATGTATTTGCTTCGGTACTTTTCTTATTTTGTTCACCAAGAAGCAACATAAAAAGTTCCAAAGTATTATTGGAAATATTTTTGCTTTTTCAATTGCTCTTGCAGTCGTTCTCGGGACCCTCATTAAAATATATAAAGGTAATTTTAATTTTCAAGAGGATTTGCCCCTGCACCTGTGTAGTTTTTTGGCACTTGCTATTCCTGTATTATCTGTGACTAAAAATTTTGTAGTTTATGAAGTGTTTTTCTTTTTAATATTTGCGGGAACCTTGCAGTCTATAATTACCCCTGACGAACACAATTATTTAAATTTTCCTTTTTTCAGGTATTGGTTTGTACATGCAGGACTTGTAATTTTTATGCTATTTGCTACTTTTGTCTATAATATGAGACCAACTATTAAAAGTGTTGGAAAATCCTTCTTGGGAATGCAAATCTATATGATTCTGATGTTTGCTGTTAATTATTTTTTAGGGTCCAATTACTTCTATACCAACAGAAAACCAAACGCTACAACCGCATTAGATCTTTTTGGAGATTGGCCTCAGTATGTCTTTATCGTAGAGCTTCTTGTAATTCCTTATTTCTTGTTGATTTATCTGCCCTTTTACCTTAGCAGAAAAAAAAATTAATCTACTTCTCTGTGCACCAATTCATAAGAAAATGCAGGCGTACAAACTGAAATATAATCACAGGGCTCATCAAAAGGATTAGAATACTGAACTCTTGTGTTTTTTTCAATTTTAATAGACTCTCCAGCTTTTAAAATCAAAGTCTCTCCAGCAATAATGAACTGTTTTTTTCCTTTGATAATATAAGTATATTCCTCAAATTCTGGTGTCTGAAAAGGTTCACTCCAATTCGGTGGTGCCACCATGTGTGCAATACTTAACTGCTCTCCTCCGTTGGTAGCTTTTCCAAAATGTTCTTCTATTACTTTTCCATCTTTTGTTGGGACAACAAAAGGAAATTTCTGAAGGATATATTTTTTCATCTGTTTAATTAAACCAAACAATAAATGCTTTCATCTTTGCTAAATCTGGAATTTGTTCTAAAGTTACTTTCTGAGTCGTAAAATCCTTAAGTCCAAGTTCTTCTTTGTCAATGGCAATCGTTGCGTTTAAATCGTCAATAAACAAAGTAGCTGTAAAGAAAGTGGACTCTATTCTGTTAATATTGTTATTAGCATTCACCTCAGAGAAGCTAGAGTTTTTATTGATTCCTGTTTCTGTCACGTATCGAATGTCATGAACTTCTATACTTTTAATTGTAGAACTAGAATCTAATTGTTCTTTTGGTATGATCGTTAAAATATGCTTGCCTCCTTTTTCAAAGATGAGGTATTCATCATCATCTTGAAAGTAATTATCTCCTAAAGCGCCTTCACTTAGATTTTTAACAATGGAGTCTTTTTCAAAAATTGTAGCCAACTCGTGCATGGTCGTTTTTGTTGTTAAATGGCCAACTTTTCCTTTTTGAATATTAAATTTACCTCCATCTCCACAACTTAAAATCAAGAGTACAGATGCTAATATTAAAACGGATAGGTTCTTTCTTTGAATCATTTTTAACTATTTATGGTTATTATACGGTCTCTATTGTACTCGCTTACTTTAAAAAATTTTTATAAAAATACTCAAAGTTTAGTAGTTCAGAACTAATTTAAAGAGTTTGTTCAAAATAATATTTAAAAGTATCTGATTCTTTAGGAATTGTTTTTCAAAGTCTCTTTTAAAAAAGCTCTTTTATAATAATGAAACAGGGTTATACCTATATTTATTCTTTGCGAGCAAAAAATAATCTTAGGCTTCAGTTAAAATTCAATTGATAGCAAACAATAGATCTTTTTTAATTATTTTTAAAAGAAACATGCTTAGTTTTTTGGAGTAGTGCATTTCCCAAAGTAAATAAAAACCCTCAAATATTTTAATAAAGCTTCGAAACAATTCTATTTCGTTGTGCCTTTCAAAAATAGATTTTTTGTGGTACCCATTCTAAAATATACGCTACAACTGAATTTTGAAAGCGAATTATGCTTGTAATTTTAAACGATGTATTCCTGAAATTATCAAAAAGAGAATATTTGGTACTTATTTTAATTAATTTATAACTCAAACTACAATTTTGTTTAAATTTGATAAAACTAAAAAAAAACAGTGCACTTCTAAGGCTACTTTTTAAAAAAAAATATACTTTAGCCACATGTTTACTACAAGAAAAAATATTCTAACTATCATAAATAGGCCCAGTTTGCGCTTGCGCAATCGCCGTCGCTAATAATTGTTACTAGCAACAAACTGTCTTATAAGGTATTTAACTTTTTATTTTTTCAATATGATTCTTTCAAAAAACACACACTCGCACATACAGAATACTACTATTTTTAAAAATAATAGTATTCGCCGCTATTCTTATATCCGCCCTTTGGGGTACTAGCTATATATAGAATTTAGGTGTGTCCAGTTCTACCTTCAAAATAAAAACAAACAACAATTAGTATTCTTATAAAAAAAATCAATGCAATGGAAATTGTAATTGCAAACAAATCACATAGTGTATACGCAGACATTATCTGTAAAACAATCGAGGAAGCGGCGCAGGTTAGAGGAACTGGTATTGCTAAACGAAAACCCGAATACATTCTAACCAAGTTGGAAAATGGAAATGCAGTCATTGCCTTGAATGGTGACGAGTTCGCTGGATTCTGTTATATAGAAGCTTGGGGTCATGGGAAGTTTGTGGCCAATTCAGGATTAATTGTACGACCTGATTATAGGAACCTTGGACTGGCAAAACAAATTAAAGAAGTAACCTTCAAGCACTCTAGAACCAAGTTCCCTGATGCTAAAATTTTCAGCATCACAACTGGTTTAGCGGTGATGAAGTTAAATAGTAATTTAGGTTACAAACCTGTTACATTTTCTGAACTCACAGATGATCCAAGTTTTTGGGATGGTTGCCAAACCTGCAAAAACTACGATATATTGACAAGGACTGAAAGAAAAATGTGCATGTGTACAGGAATGTTATTTGACCCAAAAAATAATAACAAAACCGCTTCTAAGGAAGTAAAGGAAAGCGTCTTTAGAAAATTAAAAAACATCAAAGAAAATTTATTTCTTAAAAAAAGTAAAATATGAAAAAATTAGTAATTGCATATAGTGGCGGTTTAGACACCTCTTATTGTGCCGTAAGTTTGTCAAAAGAATATGAAGTTCATGCTGTAAGCGTGAACACTGGCGGGTTTTCAAACCAAGAAATCAAACAGATAGAAAGCAATGCGTATAAAATGGGAGTTGCTGCCTATAAAAATATTGATGCCGTCGCCACCTTCTATCAGAAGGTAGTAAAATATTTAATTTTCGGAAATGTATTAAAAAACAATAGCTATCCCCTCTCCGTAAGTGCAGAAAGGATTATACAAGCCATTGAAATTGTTGAATATGCCAAAAGTATTGGTGCAGCATATATCGCGCATGGAAGCACAGGCGCGGGAAATGACCAGGTACGCTTTGATATGATTTTTCAAACTTTAGCCCCAGCTATTAAAATTATTACACCCATAAGAGATCAGCAATTAACAAGACAAGAGGAAATTGAATATTTAAAATCTGAAGGCATTGATATGTCTTGGGAAAAATCAAAATACTCCGTGAATAAAGGATTGTGGGGAACGAGTGTTGGAGGAGTAGAAACTTTAAAATCAGAGAAACCGCTACCAAGCGAAGCCTATCCTTCTCAACTAAAAAAAGAGGGAGCGGAAAAGGTAACACTTACTTTTAAAAATGGAGAATTTATTGCTTTCAACGGCACAAAAAATTTACCTGAAGTTAATATTGAGAAACTAAATGATGTTGCCGCAGGCTATGCAATCGGAAGGGACCTTCATGTGGGTGATACTATTGTTGGAACAAAAGGAAGGGTTGGGTTTGAGGCTGCAGCTGCACTAATCATCATAAAAGCCCACCATCTGTTAGAGAAACATACTTTGACAAAATGGCAATTGCAGCACAAAGAGTATCTCTCTAGTTTCTATGGGATGCATTTGCATGAAGGTCAGTATTTAGATCCTGTAATGAGAGATACAGAAGCATTCTTACAAAGTTCACAAAAGATGGTTTCTGGAAATGTTACGGTGAGTTTAAAGCCGTACCACTTTTCTTTAGATGGAATTATTTCTGACCATGATTTAATGTCTAGCAATTTCAGTACTTATGGGGAAGAAAATAAAGCATGGACCGCTGAGGAAGCCAAGGGTTTTATAAAAATTCTAGGAAATCAGAACAAAATATATCAACAAGTAAACTCTTAAATATGTTAACAGTAGGAATTATAGGTGGTGCAGGATATACAGCTGGAGAATTGATACGGTTGTTACTAAACCACTCAAAAACAAATATCGACTTTGTATACAGTACCTCTAATGCCGGTAATAAAATATACCAAATACATCAAGATTTAATTGGCAGTACAGAAATGAACTTTACCAATGAAATTAATGCAACTGTAGATGTCTTATTTTTATGTTTAGGACACGGAAATTCAACTACATTTCTTCAGAAGAATACCTTTTCTAAAAATACAAAAATCATCGATTTAAGCAATGATTTTAGATTGGCTGCAGATAAAAATTTCGAAGGGAAAGAGTTTGTGTATGGTTTGCCAGAATTACAAAAAGAAAAAATAAAAGAAGCAAGCTATATTGCAAATCCTGGTTGTTTTGCAACTGCCTTGCAGTTGGCAATTTTACCACTAGCGGCTTACGAATTGTTATATGATGATGTACATATAAATGCGGTTACCGGTGCTACCGGCGCAGGGACTTCTTTATCTAAGACTACACACTTTACTTGGAGAGATAATAATTTTACACACTATAAAGCTTTTAATCATCAACATTTAGGCGAAATAGATCAAACGGTAGAGCAGCTCCAATCAAATTTTAATGCGGAAATAAACTTTATGCCAAACAGAGGTAATTTTTCTAGAGGAATCTTCGCTACTACCTACACGAAGTTTGAGGGAAGCCTTGAAATGGCAATTAAAATATACCAAAATTATTATAAAGATGCAGCGTTTACCTTTATTTCAGAAAATGATGTACATATGAAACAGGTAGTAAATACTAATAAATGTATCCTTCACTTGGCGAAACACGGAAATAAACTACTAATTACAAGTACTCTTGATAATCTTTTGAAAGGTGCTTCTGGACAGGCAATTCAGAACATGAATTTAATGTTCGGCTTTGAGGAAACCTTAGGACTGAATTTAAAAGCAAATTATTTTTAAAACCAAAACTAGTATGAAAGCAGCAATTATTGGAGCCGGAAGTTTAGGACAATCCATCGCAAAAGGATTGTTAAAAAATCAGGTCGTTAGCACATTGTATTTGACGAAACGAAACACAAATACACTTCAAAGTTTTAGCGATTGCAATGACGTTATTTTGACTTCTGACAACCAGGAAGCCATTAAGAATTCTGATATTTTAATTTTTGCAGTGCAACCGAAGCACTTGGAAAAAATCTTAATAACGCTGCAACCTATGTTGCATAATAAGCATGTGTTAATCTCTGTAATAACAGGTTTTTCCATTGCCAAAATAGAGAGTATTGTGGGAAGTAATACCGCTATTGTTCGGGCAATGCCAAACACTGCTGCTGCCGTTGGGCAATCTATGACTTGTATTTCTACAAATACCAATGGAAAAGAAAAAGTAGCATTGGCTAAAACTATTTTTAATAGTTTAGGAAATACCTTAGAAATTCCTGAAGAACAATTGCAAGCAGCTACGGTTATCTGTGCAAGTGGCATTGCTTTTTGGATGCGATTGATTAGAGCGACTACCCAAGGAGCCATTCAGTTGGGCTTTGAGGCACACGAAGCACATGAATTAGCAATGCAAACTTGTTTTGGTGCTGCTAGCCTGTTAAAGGAGTCAGGAAATCATCCAGAGGCAGAAATAGACCGGGTAACCACCCCCGGAGGTTGCACAATTGAAGGTTTGAATGAAATGGAACACCAAGGTTTAAGTTCCTCCTTAATCAAAGGAATTACGACTTCTTTTAATAAAATTAACCAAATAAAAAACTAATACATGTCTCTATTTAACGTCTATCCTTTGTATGAAGTTACCCCTGTATCCGCAAAAGGAATTTATGTGTATGACAAAAACGGTGCAGAATATTTAGATTTGTATGGCGGTCATGCAGTGATATCTATAGGACACTCACATCCAAAATATGTCGAAGCAATTACCCATCAAGTTGCAAAATTAGGGTTCTATTCTAATGCTGTTCAAAACCCTTTGCAGGAGGAATTAGCCGCTAAAATTGAAGCTCTTTCAGGATGCAAAGACTACGAGCTATTTTTATGCAATTCTGGCGCTGAAGCAAATGAAAATGCCTTGAAACTAGCTTCTTTTAAAACGAATAAATCAAGAGTAATTGCGTTTAAAAATGGATTTCATGGCAGAACCTCTGCTGCAGTAGCGGCAACTGATAATGCGGCTATTATTGCTCCTATAAACGCACAACAAGAAGTGACCATTTTAGAATTAAATGATATCGCCAGTGTTCAAATAGAACTTGAAAAAGGAGATGTCTGTGCTGTAATTGTTGAGTTTATTCAAGGTGTTGGAGGGTTGGACCAAGCCAATGCAGCATTTTTTGAACAATTGGATGTTCTTTGTAAAAAAAATAATACAATGTTTATAGCAGATGAGGTACAGTCGGGCTACGGACGTTCAGGAAAATTCTTCGCATTTCAATATTACAAGCTTACTCCAGATATTATTTCAATTGCAAAAGGAATGGGAAATGGATTTCCAATTGGTGGAATTTTAATCCATCCTTCGATTGAAGCTAAATACGGAATGTTAGGAACCACTTTTGGTGGAAATCACCTCGCTTGCGTAGCAGGCTTGTCTGTTTTAAATGCCATTGAAGAAGAACATCTCATGGAGAATGTTACTGAGATGTCGGCATACTTTGTTAAAATCGCAAATACCATTCCACAAGTAAAAAAGACGAAAGGAAAAGGATTGATGCTTGGTTTAGAATTTGATTTTGAAGTTGCTGATTTAAGAAAAAAATTAATTTATGAACATCATATTTTTACAGGAGGTGCTTCTAATAAAAAAGTACTGCGAATTTTACCCCCATTAAATATAAATAAAGGACACATTAATCAATTCTTTGAAGCGCTGGTCGCTGCGCTTGATGGTATGTTTCCAAAAATGGTCAAATAATATAATATGCAGAAAAAGAAACGTATTTTATTAAAAGTAGGTTCAAATACACTTACAAAGGAAACGGACAATATCTCTCGAGGAAAAATTGAGGACATTGCTAATCAAATTGCAAAACTCAAAGACTCCTGTGAATTTATTATTGTGAGTTCTGGCGCCATTGCTGTAGCAAAACAATTTGTCAAATTAGAAAGTAAACAATCAGAGGTTTTTGTAAAACAAGCATTGGCATCTATCGGGCAGCCACATTTGATGCGGATTTATCAAGAAATTTTTAGAGAATATGGCTTGCTAAGTTCTCAGTGTCTCCTCTCCTATTCAGATTTTAAAAAATCAGAAAGTAAAACGAATATTGTAAACACTATAAATGTTTTGGTCCACAATAATTACATTCCGATTATCAATGAAAATGACACCGTAGCTACCGATGAAATTCAATTTGGAGACAATGATAAATTAGCAGCTTTAACCGCTATTTTATTAAAAGTTGACCTCTTAATAATCGCCACTAATACAAATGGAATTTACACCAAAGAATCGTTCCAAAATAAGCATCCTAAAACAATTTTAGAAGTGGCTAATTTTGATACTTTAAAAAATGAAGTTGTACCTTCTAAATCCTCCCATGGAAGCGGCGGAATGAAATCTAAAATTGAAGCCGTTTCTTTAAGTAAAAATGCCAATATAGAAACATGGATTGTAAATGGGTTGGAAGATGATTTTATCACAAATGCCTTTGAAAACAAAGTTCCGTTTACTAAAATAAAATAAATAATAATGAAAAAATATACTTCAATAAACGATATTGACAACATGACCTCCTGGATTGAAGAAGCCAAAGAAATAAAAGGAAGTCCTTTAAAACACCGCAAACTCGGGAAAAATAAAACATTGGGGATGCTCTTTTTTAACGCAAGCCTAAGGACACGTTTAAGTACCCAAAAAGCAGCTTTAAATTTGGGAATGGATCCTATTGTGATGAATGTTTCTGGTGATGCTTGGGGAATTGAATTTGGAGATAGAACCATAATGAATGGCAACACTGCAGAACATATAAAAGAGGCTGCCGCTGTAGTTTCCCAATATTGTGATATTATTGCTGTACGCGCTTTTCCTTCTTTAAACGATAAAGAACAGGACGAAGCAGAACAGGTTTTACAATCTTTCATTCAATTTGCTTCCGTACCCGTTATTAGCATGGAAAGCGCAACAGAGCACCCCTTACAAGGCTTAACAGATGCCATTACTATTTCTGAAAACAGTACTAAAAAAAGACCAAAAGTAGTATTAAGTTGGGCCCCACATGTGAAAGCATTGCCACATGCAGTAGCTAATAGTTTTGTCCAAGCAATGCAGAAGATGGACGTAGAGTTTATAATAACCAACCCTGAAGGTTATAATTTAAACACCAAGATCACCAAGGAAATACCTATTTATCATAATCAGATAGCCGCTTTTAAAGATGCTGATTTTATCTATACCAAAAACTGGAGTTCCTATGAGACCTATGGAGAAATATTAAATACCGATTCTAATTGGATGCTCACAAAAGAAAAGTTAGGAAATGCTAAATTTATGCATTGCCTACCTGTAAGAAGAAATGTGGTGGTGGAAGACGCTGTATTAGATAGTACTTGTTCTTTAGTTATTGAACAAGCAAATAACAGAACCTATGCCGCTCAATTGGTTTTAAAAAAGGTTTTAGAAAGTTTATAATGCCTTTGCGAGCAACAAAGCAATTTTTTTTTATTAAAAAGATTTTAGCAGCATTATTGCTCATAAATAAGAAGATACGTAAAATGGAGAAATTATCAATCGTAAAAATTGGAGGAAACATTATTAAAGATGAAAGTTCTTTATATGCATTTCTTAAATTGTTTTCTGATTTAAAAGGAAAAAAAATATTAGTCCATGGAGGTGGAAAACGAGCTACCAATTAGCTTCACAACTAGGAATTGTATCTAAAATAGTGGCAGGAAGACGCATTACAGATGCTTCAACTTTAGAAATTATTACGATGGTGTATGGAGGATTGGTCAATAAAAATATCGTTGCTAAACTACAAGCCTTACAAATTGACGCCATTGGATTAACCGGTGCAGATGCCAATAGCATACACGCTGAGAAAAGACCTGTTACCAAGATAAATTACGGTTTTGTGGGCGATGTAAAAGAAGTGAATTCCAATGCTATTGACACGTTAATTACAGCTGAGTTTACACCTGTATTCTGCGCCATTACACATGATGGAAATGGGCAACTCTTAAATACAAATGCAGATACAGTAGCTAGTCAAATTGCAATTGGAATGAGTAAACGCTATGACACTGCACTTTATTATTGTTTTGAATTGGACGGTGTCTTAAGAGATTTTAATGACAAAGCATCTGTAGTACAACAACTCGACACTAAGACCTATCAAAAACTACGAACAGACGGCATTATTGCTGATGGAATGTTACCAAAACTAGAGAACTGTTTTGATGCGTTAAAATCAGGTGTTTCTCAAGTGTATATAGGAAATACTGGGATGCTTTCAAAAGAAAATGATAATTTCACAACCATTACCTTATAAAATGAATATCCAAAAACTCACAGAAAACGCAATTTCTCTTTTAAAGAACTTAATTGAAACTCCTTCATTTTCGCAAGAAGAAGAAAACACAGCACTGCTTATTGCAGGATGGTTTCTTGATAATAATATTCCCTTTCAACGAACGAAAAATAATATTTGGGCAACCAATAAACATTTTGACGAAAGCAAACCAACCTTACTATTAAATTCACATCACGATACCGTTAAACCAAATTCTGCCTATACTAAGGACCCATTTGAAGCCCACGTTAAAGACGGAAAATTATATGGATTAGGAAGCAATGATGCGGGTGGATGTCTGGTCTCATTGATTGCCACTTTTACCCATTTTTACGATGCGAAAAACCTTTGCTATAACATTGTCATAGTGGCCTCGGCTGAAGAAGAAAATAGCGGGAAGAACGGATTAAATAGTATGTTACCTACTATTCCGCATATCGATGTAGCGATTGTTGGCGAACCGACCTTAATGAACTTGGCTGTTGCAGAAAAAGGGTTGGTTGTATTTGATGCAGTTGTCTCAGGAACACCAAGTCACGCAGCACATCCAAATAATAACAATGCAATCTATAATACCATTGAAGTATTGCAATGGTTTAAAGATTTTAAATTCGAAAAAACTTCTGAAGCATTAGGTGATGTAAAAATGACTGTGACTCAAATTACTGCTGGAAAACAGCATAATGTAGTTCCTGCTCATGTAGATTTGGTAATTGATGTTCGTGTAAATGATGCCTATTCTAACCAAGAAATTGCCGATATATTAAAAGACAAATCACCTTGTACAGAAATTACTCCAAGAAGTTTGCGTTTGAATTCGTCTGCTATTTCTTCGAATCATGATTTAGTAAAAGCAGGAATTGCCATAGGAAGAGAAACATATGGCTCTCCTACCTTATCAGATCAAGCGTCTTTAAGTTGTCAATCTTTAAAATTAGGTCCAGGAGATAGTACTCGTTCACATTCTGCCAATGAATTTATTTATGTCACTGAAATTGAAGAAGGAATACAAATTTATATTGAATTACTCAATAAGGTAATTATTTAAACACACACAAATTAAATAGATCCTGGCCTGTACAGGACAAAACACTAAAAATTATGAAACTTTGGGACAAAGGATTTTCAATAGACCAACAAATAGAAAAATTTACGGTTGGAAATGATCGAGAAATTGATATGCATATTGCAAAATATGACGTACAGGCATCTTTAGCACATGCTGTTATGCTTGCATCTATCGGAATTATTACGGACA
>Ga0209710_1000908_pt1 | contig 24399 bp, 16 predicted proteins | sample ArcticOcean_MG_C_5_FD_187436 | JGI IMG/M metagenome (GOLD analysis project Ga0209710, IMG submission 187436) | Marine microbial communities from western Arctic Ocean - ArcticOcean_MG_CB4_138 (SPAdes) (version 2) | ecosystem: Environmental > Aquatic > Marine > Oceanic | place: Arctic Ocean...
AGATTTTCTTGGGAAAAAACCGGGCTGGAATGGTCAATATTTATCGTTTGAGGAAGTAAGAATATTAATACATAAACGTAAATTAAATTCTATAACTGAATGGCAAAAATTTTGTTTATCCGGTCAAAAACCATTCTCTATTCCCTCCAGTCCTCAATCAGTTTATAGAAAAAATTGGATTAGTTGGGGAGATTTTTTAGGGACTTACGAAAAGGCACCTCAGGACAAGATTTTTATTAAATATGAAGAAGCTTCAAAAATTGTTATCGAATTAGGTATTAAAACCCACGGAGAGTGGACAAAGTTCAAAAAATCAAAGAATTTCGATGAATATAATTTGCCAAAAGCTCCAGAAATAGTTTATGATAAAAAAGGTTGGAAAGGTTATCCCGCTTTTTTTGGTAAAGAGAAAATTAAAAAATTAAGGTTTTTTAGGGCTAAAGAATTTATGTTAAAATCAAATGTAAATACTTGGGCCCAATGGGTAGATTATTCCAAAAAAGACAGGCCTAGTTTTATTCCATCTAATCCTCAGAAATTTTACAAAGACCAATGGAAAGGTTGGAAAGATTTTTTGGGGACATCTAATGATAAAAAATTCAAGAGTTATAATGATGCCAAAAAATGGGCCCATTTAAATAAAATTAAGACAAAAAAACAGTGGAAAGAAAGTCCTGACAGGCCAAAGTATTATCCAATAAACCCAGACCAATGCTTAGAATATAAAAAAGATTGGAAAGGTTGGAGTGTTTTTCTTGGTAAAGAATAGGCTACAGCAATGTAGCTTTAGAATAAAACGAGTTAAAAGCCACTAAAAGTCGAAAATAATATAGCTGTCTGCCAGCTTTACTGCCAGTTTTAATCAATTTACTGCCAGTTTTTGGTATATTCGATTTTTAACCTATGGCAATTGAAAGCCAAAGTGTAGTAAAAAATATCTGAATAACACTCAACTAATACACTCTTAAACCCCTTGTATACTTGAGTTTAAAGCAAAAAAAAGAGTCACTATTTCTAATGACTCATTTAGTAGCGGGAACAGGACTCGAACCTGTGACCTTCGGGTTATGAGCCCGACGAGCTACCTACTGCTCTATCCCGCGATTTGAAACGTAAAGATATGACAAATAAGTATTACAGAACAAGATTTATCTTTATAAAAAATATTATTTCTTATAAACTTCTTCCTTCATTGTGTGTTTTGGTGTTCGATCTTCATTAAATAGACCCCAATGTTTTTCAGGCTCGTTAGGATCATCTGAACCTTTCCATGGTTCGTCGAATGCTTCAAATACAAACGTTAGAATTTTTTCATCTTCACTCCATTTAGAAAGTTGTTTGTAATAGATCTTTTGAAAATGTTCGTTTGTGTTATATTTTTTTATTTCAATATCATTTGTTGAAGTTGCCCATCCAGCTTCAGTTATAACAATCAGTTTATTAGGATACCTTTTTTTTACAAGATTGTAATTTTCTATTGTATAGTTTATAGCATCATCAATAAACACATTTTCCCACTGTGGATAGGTGTGAATTGAAATAAAATCTAAAACATCTACAAGTTTTTCTAATTTGTTTACCCAAGTAACATAGTTTTCACAAAATGTTACTGGTTGTTTAGCTTTCTTTTTTACAATTTTCACATATTCAATCACACTTTCTACTGGAACCATATGATCAGTCCAACTAACGCATGCTTCATTTCCAACAGAGAGTGAAAAAATTATATTAGGATAAGTATTCGCTAATTCAGAAAGTAAATTAACTCTATTTAAATTACCTTTTTTATTAAGTTCTAGTTTCTCAACTGAGTGTTCGCCACCCCAAGGACAAGAATAATTGTTTACCTCTGCTTCAATATAACAACCAAGCATTACTTTTATATTAAGCTTCTCTTGTTCTATAACTTCTAAAACAGTTTTTGAATGATGATCACAACTGTACAATCTTATGTATTTCCAGTTTTTTTCAATAATTAATAAATCCTCTTTAACTTGATTGTAAGTAGGGAAGGATATGCCTGGTGTTTGACCTTCTCTGTATCCAGAATAGCATACAGCATTTCCTGAATTTATGTTTAATATTTTTGAGTAATCCAATTAATTTAAAATTTTAAGTTTTCATATTTATCCCAAAGTCCCCAGTAAGCTCCCACGTCTCCTTCGACTCCAACTTTCCAGGACTCATCAAAAGATGAAAAATAAAACATTTCTATCTTATCTTCAAATGACCAATTTTGAGAATTAATAAAATATTTTAGTGCATTTTCCTTAGAAGGATGCGCACCTTCAAGACTTGCACCTTGACTTGGCCATCCAGTTTCTGTAACTATAACTTTCTTTCCATTTCCAGCAGTTAAAGCCTCATTGTACATTTGTTTCATATACATAAGAGAATAGTCTAAGCTACAACCTTCCCAATAAGGATAACAATTAGCTAAAATAACATCACAACATTCAGTAAGTTTAGGCCTTTTAGGAAATTCATAATATGCATCTACATATCCAGTAGGAATTCCTTTGATTTCTTTTTTTACTTTTATAATGTAGCTTATTAGTTCTTCTTCTGTTAATTCTTTTCTGTAAAGCACCTCATTTCCAACAGCAGCAATATCTACGTTCCCTGAATTACATAATGATATTAAACCCTTGATTTCTTTTTCATTTGTTGATTTATTATCACTAAGCCATGCTCCAACTAAAGTCTTTATTCCAAGTTTTTTAGCAATTACAGGGATTCTTTCGTTTCCATCTTTACAAGAAAAAGTTCTTATCCACTTAATATAGGGTTTTATGATTTTTAATTTTCTTCTTATTTGGTCATCTGAAATTTGATCTCCTGGTTCTTGACCTTCATCATATGCACTAAAACATAAACCGTGAATACCTTTATCTAGGTGTTTTTTACAAAGACTTTTTAATTCATCATTAGATATGTTATTAAGATTAATGCCTGTTAAAGAATGAATCTTTTCTTTTCTGTAAGACATAATAATTTTAAATTTTATTTTTTGATTTTCTAATAGCTAATTCTTTTTTTATTTCATTAGCTCTTTCTTCTGTGATATCGTAATCTTTCATTATATAAATAGCACCAATCACACCACAAATAGGCAAAAAAGTATAAAATAAACGCATCCCTGTGGTTGCTGATTCTGTAACTAAATCAGGGTCAAATCCAACTAACCATAAAATGAACCCACTCAGTAAAGCAGCAACTCCAAAACCTAGCTTAACCATCCACCAGTAAACTGCACCAATTACACCTTCACGTCTTTTACCATTTTCTAATTCGTCAAGATCGCAGATATCCGCAGTCATTGACATCATAATTGTGAATAAGCTACCAATCCCAAATGAATGGAATGGTAGAGCAAATAAAAATAAATAAGGTTTTCCAGGAACAAATAAAAACCAAAATAAAATATACCCGATTATCGAAATTAATTGTGATACAATAAAAGCCTTCTTTTTTCCTATTTTATTTGAAACAACAGTTATCAATGGTATGATTAAGAATGATGTTATTAAAGCTCCAATACATCCGTGAAGTGCTGGCCAGTTACCTGCACTTGCAGGATCACTGTTAAACATATAGTGTACTATTATAAGAAAAGTAAATGCAGCAATAACTTGAAATGAGTTAAATATTAAAAATGTAGCGAATGCAATTTTTTTGAATTGCTTTATTTTGAACGCTTCAAACGCTGAAATAAATATTCCTTTTATACTTCTTAAAATATAATTTGCATTGATTGGGACAAAATCTGTTCTATCTTTTGTTGATTTGCTTTTTATGAAAATCGCAGGTATAAGCGCAAAAATAGTACACGGAATTGCCACCCAAACAGATAAATCTCTGACTCCTTGTCCAGCTCCATCAGGAAACCAAGCTGGATCATAAAGTATAACCCAGAACCATGGAGCAATTACCCATGCCCATTGTCCTATGAATTGAGCAATAGCCATAATTTGAGTACGCTCATGAAAATCATCACTTATTTCATAACCCATAGCTACATAAGGAACGCTAAAAATAGTTAGACCTAAATAGAATACTAAAGACCATGAAAAGAAATAAATAAAATTATATAAAACTCCATCATCTTCATAAAGTTGCCACATAGCTACATAAGCAATTCCCATTATTATACCACCAATAAAAACATATTGTCGACGTCTTCCCCATTTAGACTTAGTGTTGTCAGAAATAAATCCCATTAAAGGATCAGTTATTGCATCAAATATTCTAGGAGCGAATTGTATTATTCCCCATAATAGTGCGGCAAAACCAAGATCTTGAACAAGAACAATAATAAAAACACCTAATGCAGCAGGAAACATTTGATTTGCTAGCATTCCAAAACCAAAAGCTATTTTCTGACCCATTCCAACTCCCTTAACTTTATTGATATTGGTTTCCATATTTTTTATTGATTAATTATCACAGTTTGAATTGCTTGAGAACTAATTGTTATAATTTTTGAATATTCATTTAATTTGATATTAAAGCTTTTTTCATCTTTTCCTTCATTAAATAATACGACAGCGATACTATTATCCGCGTTTTGAGCTGCTGTTACCATTAAATCCGAGTCATTGTTTTCTACATCAATTATCACAGCACCAGGTCTTATGTATTTGCTGAAATGAGTCATTACATAATACAGAGGAGTATAGTATATTTCATCTTGATTTGGATCAACAATTATTGGAGCTACGCACCAATTATTTACCCAGTTTGGTCCACCTTGCGTATCAAGCACCATATTCCAATCTACCCAACCATCTACCCAGTTGTTTAATGATCCAATAATGTCTCTAGAGTATCTATTGAATGGCGCATACTTTGGATGCAAATATTTTTTCTCATCTTCTCTCCAATCGTATCCCCAGTCAGTAGCTTCTTTTCTAAAGTACCAATCGTCATCTTCCCATTGTGGAACTTCAGAGTCTATGCAAGCTTCAGTTTGGATAAGATATTTGTTTGGAGCTTTGTTATGAGCATATTGTAATTCGTCAGGATAGTACTCGAAAGTACTGTCGTACCAATGAACGGCTGTTCCATCAAAATATTTAGAGGATTCTTCATTTTCATACATTGAATCGACCCAGTTTTTTAAATCCGCTCTGTTTTGATCATAACCTAGAATAATAAGATCTCCTTTTCCATCTCTTTCAAGCTGAGGTCCTAAAAAGTTTTTCACAAAATTTGTCATTTCATCAGGCGAGTAATGCATACTTTCCCAACTTGAATTGTTCCCGTGAGGTTCGTTTTCAACTGTAAATCCCCAAATGTCAATTCCTTGAGCTTTATATTCATCAACATATTTAGAAAAAAATAACGCCCATGTATCATAATATTCTGGAAGTAATTTTCCTCCTCGCCAATCATTATTGTCCTTCATCCAAGGAGAAGCAGTCCAAGGTGAAGCAAAAATTTTAAAACCATCTTTAGAAGCTTCTTGTGCATCTTTTATCATTGGAATTATATCATCCATATCCTCTTTAACAGAAAAGTGTTTAAGCTCCTTGTCATTCTCAATTGGACTATAAGAATAATTTGAAAGAGAAAAATCACAAGAGTTCATGTGAGTTCTAGTTAAGGAGTAATTCGATCCATTCTCTGAAAAATAAGCATCAATAATTTCTTTTCTTTTGGCATCGCTCATCTGGTTTAATAAATATGCCGATGATTCTGTGAAAGCTCCACCAAATCCTGTAATTGTTTGATATTTTTTGTTAGTATTTATTTTTATTATTGAAACACTATCACCAATTTCAAAATCCGTTTGTTCCGTTAATTTATTTCCTTCTCTTGAGGTCTCGTAAACTTTAATCATAATATCAGAATTATTACTACATGAGCTTATAAAGATTAAAAGACATATCATTAAGAGGTGTTTTGAAATATGCATTTTAATTATTATTAAATTTTTCTTTTATTACATCAAATGATTTCTTTTTCTTTCTGTCAATATCTACAATTCCCCAAAACTCTTCGTTTGGTGATCCATCATATGGAACACCTATACTATTTGGTGCCCATCCACCAATATCTTGCTTTTCAGGATTCCCAGACTTCCAAAGACCATCAGTAAATTGAAAAACAAGAACTCCAGAAACTATATTCGAGTTTTTAAAAACTGCATTTAAGATTTTTGAATTTGCATCTGCTTGTGCCAATTGATTTTCTCCTTTTGAATACCCAAGTCTTTCGATTGTCATGTAGCTATCACTTCCTGCTTCAGATAGATACATCGGTTTTGAGCTTATTGATTTCCATTCGTCAAAAACAGGAGAAGGATTATCCCACCTGTAGATATTCAGTCCCCAAACATCGATATTATCAAGTGAAGAAATAGCTAAATTATCTGGAATTTCACCATGAGCCGTCGATACTGGTTTGCTTTTATCTATTTCTTGAATTTTTCCAGCAGTATTATTTAAAGCGGTGTACCAATTAATAATATCATTTTCAAACCATTCAGGGTGGTAATTATATTCATTTCCTAACTCCCAAAATAATATAGAATTGTGGTTTTTATATTTTTCAACGTAATCAATATAAGTTCCTGAAAGTATATCATAATATCCGTTCTGATCATATCCAAATCCAATAATAATTTTTAACCCAGCCTGTTCAATTTTGTCTAATATTTTTACATCATCAATTGGTTCATATACTCTTACTGTATTTATCCCAGCATCAACCATTAATGATAGATCAATATCAATATTTTCAAAACTTCTTTCAGTACTCCCTTTAGGAACTGGATGATAGCATATTCCTTTAATAAAATACTTTTTGTTATTAATTAACAAGCTTCTTTCAGAAATTGAAATAACATCATTTTTAATTTCATTAAAATCATTACATCCCACAAAAAAGATTAATAAAAAAATAATATTAAAATATTTTAATTTCATACTATTGATTTTTGACAGACGGAGTTAAGACATTATTTAAAAGATCTTCGCTATTTCCGTTATATGTTTTTGTAATTGAATTACCATTTCTAGTTAATCCCTTGAAATCACCATTGTCAACATTTTTCCATAAAGCATATTTTGCTTTACCATCAACAGTAAAAAGCCCAAAATGATTTTCCGAACCATTTGTATTTGAAAAGTCTTTCCAAGATTCATCAAATGCTGAAAAATAAAAACAAGCAATTTTTTCTTTTTTTGTCCATTTTCTAATTTTATCATGGAATACAGCCTGTTTATATTCGTCAGCAGCACGAGATCCATTTCTTCCGTAATTTCTATTAGATTTTGTAGACCAACCTAATTCTCCAATATGTACTTGTTTATCTACGCCAATTTTTTTAAGATAATTTTTCACACTATTATATTGATATATTGAATAATTGTGAACACTATCCATTGCCTGGTTAATTATTTCTAAGTCATAATTTTGGTCTTTAGGCTCTTTCTCAAGATTCCAAAAATCAGAATTGTAATGAGTGTCGTGGAAAGCATATGTATGCATAGAAATGTAATCAACAGCTTTTATTAGAGAATTTAGATCGTTAGTGTGATAAGATTCTTCACCGCCTCCCCAAGCAGCAAAATTATCTGAACTTGTTATCCATAAATTTTCAGGAAGTTTTTTTTGTTTTTTTAGATCTTGAAGATGGTTCACCCACCCTAATATAACAGAAGGTTCAACATAATAACTCCATGCCCAGTTTACCATAGCTTCGTTTCCGACAGCAATAATTTTTATAATTTCAGGATATTGATTTGCTAGGTTTATTGCTTTTTGTATTTCAATAGCATTTGCAGATTCGTTTTCCTTTGTATGGTCTGGATTTTCTGTCCATGCATTTTCACAATCAATCCATGCACCAAGCATAACATACATCTCAAATTTAGGATTTGCATGTTTTAATTCTGTAATTGCTTTTAAAATATTAGGAGCTTGATCTAACTGTAGATTATAAGTCCTAAGTATTTTTATTCCAATTGATGAAAGTACTTGAAGATCTTCTTTCAGTTCATCAATAGTAGGTTGTATATCCCTTGTATTTTTTCTATATCCTCCATAAGAAATTGCTAAATACTCAGGATTATTTAAAATCTCTTGAGCTGTAATTTCTTTCACTTTCATTTTTTTTTCATCATTTGAACTACACGAAGTAAGTAAAATAGAGTTTAGAAGTAAAAGCAAAATATAGTTACTAATAACCTTGAAATTTATTCTATTTATTAGGTTTTTTTTCATTTTACAATTGATACTGTTATTTTATTGATTTTATTATCTCTATTGAAAATCGAAGCACTTGTTTCTTTATTTAATTGATTGTCTTTAAAATTTATAATGTTTCCATCGTTAAGTTGAACTGTGATTTTATTTTCTAAAGCTTTTAAATAGATTATTGGAACTTGACAATATGTGAAACACAATGAATTTTTTTCTATTTCTAATAAAGATTTCTCTTTAGAGATATTTACATATCTAAAGGTTTCTTGAGTTTTTAAAAATTCTTCATTTCTTAGCATAATTGGGTTGAAGCTTAAGATCCCTTCATTTATTTCAACGCCAAGCTCTCCAAATCTACAAATGAAATCTTCTTTAACTTGACCAGTCATTCCTGGTTGTTGAGCTCCTTTGCCTGCAGGAGTATGAGAGTAGGGATCAGTTGGAAAAGCACCATATAGTTTAGGTGATTTATTAACTCCAATTCCTTCTAAAACTTCAAAGTAGTGATCAAAAAATCTTCCAACTAAATTTTTGTCATTTTCTTTTAAAGCCTTCTTAGTAGTTTCTAAAACAGCTAACGAAAGTTTAGATACCATGTGCCAGTATATTGAACCTAGTCCTTCATATCCAAAGAAAGTTCCAGATCGACCAGTAAATTCTTTATGGTTAAATACGTCTTCAAAAACCCCAAGAATTTTATTGTATTCATCCTTTACAAGTTCATGATATTTTTCTGGCAACAAATTCAATTCACTTATTAATCCATTTGCATTATTAAAATCACAATTAAAATGGTAAACACCCTCACAGTCTTTTGAAACAATTTGTTCATTTCCATCATTCAATAATTCTTTTAACAATTTAGATCCATTGACTTTTGAAGAAGGAATAGTGTTTTTGTCTAAGAATAAGCCTAAATCTTTATCAGGGTAAAGTATATAACTATATTGATCTTCTCTAAATAATGAACTAGACTTAAGAGCATCTAAAACTTCTAAGTTTTCTTTTGAACTTAAATATCCAGAACTTAAAACAGCAACTTGGCCTTCAAGCATTTCTGGCAAGTGTGAAACTGATATTTTATCTTCATTTATAGTTAATAGATTGTAAGCATGGTAAAGCTTATCACTTCTTTTATTGGAATCAATAGAATGATCTATATATTTTAGAAGAAGTTGTGTGAATTCCGTAATTTCTTTTATTCCAATTGCAGATTTAATTCCAGAAAAACTATTGTCGTAAATTTTATTTCTATAATTTGAGCCTGCTGTACCAAGTAAGTCAACTATTTTTTTTCTGTCATAATCAGAAATTGATGAGTTAATAACTTTGTTATTTTCACTTAAAGCAAAATAAATATCATTAAAAAACTTGTTTAATTCAGAAGAAATTTCAACCGAAATAAGGTCAGTTTTTTCTAATAATGAATTAAAAAAATTAACAAATCTTCTCAGATAATATAAAGTTACCATTGAAATTCCATTACCAACTAATGCGTTGTTTGCGTCATTCCACTCAGGTCTTTGAGTATTCATCCATATTCCGCCTTCAGGTACAAAATTTGAAACTTTTGAAAGTAAAGTCGCTAAAATCTTTTCTATAAAGTTTACTCTGTAAATTTCAGAATTTTTATTGTGTACTAATGATCCGTCAATTCCAATTTCACCTCTTCTTTTTTTAATTAATAATTCATTTTGATGATCGTAATCAATTGTATTTTTAGAGTCTTTTAGAATCTTTTCATAAGATTTAATTTTATAAGGGACATTGGCATATACAAACAAACTTTTTGAAAAATATTTGTATAGTTTCTTAGGGAAGTGATTTTCAATGAATTCTAAAAATTTTAAAAGATAAATAATTTGATGATCTCCCCAGTAACCTATGTATGACCAAGGGTTATCTGGTTCAATGGTTTCCCAATCAAATCCATCCTTTGTGACTCTGTATGGATTGTATCCGTCAAAAGTTGTGGAATTTAAGAATTTATGAATCATTCCCTCAATAAATTGAGGATATGAATATGCTAAGGCTTCCCAATTTTGAAAAATATCTCTCCAATTTCCCTGGTAATCCAAAATTTTAGATCCATCTATTTCACTTTTAGTATTAATTGAAAACTTATTCCAAGGTCTGCTTGGATCACCATGCCTTCTGCTAAATTTTAATGGCAGATATTCTGTACACAACCTTTTAAAATCATGATTTGAGATATTTTCTGAAATTGATTTTAAATAATGTAAACTAAAAGTATCAGGAAGATTATTAAGAGTTTCATTAAAAGACTGGTAAATTGAGAAATTCGCTTTACTTAAATAGGGTAGAAAGTCATTTTTTTCTATTTGATAATTATCATCAAAAATACCTCCTCTCATTATATTAAACATTGAATTAGAAAAATGTCTAATCATTCTAAGTTTATCATTAGTTAGCTGTAATCCATCAGCATTTCCAACTAGTTCTCTTAAGTTTGATGAACCTAGTACTATGTCATTTTCAACTTCAGATCGGATTTCTTTATCTTCAATTATTGATTTTTTTAAGCTAACAACATCAGAAATTGTTTGGTTAACATTACAAATAATCATCCAATCATTAGAAGAATTTTCTTTTAACTCAATTTTCTTATTTATGAAATAAGCACCTTTTTCAGCTTTAATTTCATTTTCACTTTTCAAGCTAATTCCCTTTCTGAAATCATCAAGCTGCAGAGAGGATAAGAGGTGTTTTGTATTGTTAATTTCAGTTGTCCATAAAGAGTTTGCTTTTAATGCTTCACTTGGCTCTGCTTTATCAACTATAATAGCACTAAGGGTGAAGATTCCTAATTTACTTTCTTTTTCTAATTCACATTTTTTATATGCGTCAACTAAATTACTTTGAGCATTTTGAAGTCCTTCTCCTACTCCGTATGGTAAAATATTTTGAAGTCCGTCAAGAATATTTATTTGTATACTTTTCTTTGAAGTATTTTTTATAAATGATTTTCTAACAAAACCATATTTATTACTTGAGTTCCATTGGTAACTAAATTCAACGTTTAAATCATGATTGATTTCTTCAAAAATTACTTTATTTCCAATAGTGTTTTTATAAATATTTCTTGAAATATTGTAAACTCCAGAATATTTATTTGAAAAAGGTTCCCATAAGTAATTTTTATTAGCAATTTTTATAACTAAAATAGTTTTACTTCCTGTAGTTTCGCTTGATTCTGTAATTTTATCATCGGTGTAATAAGGAAAAAGAGCGAATTCACTATTTTTTCTTCCAGCAGACAAACTTCCTGTGCTCGAAATGAACATCCAATGATTGGAATTGCTCACAATACTCATAAAGAATGGACGCATTTTATCTACATTGGAAATTTTATAAAAATTTTCATTTGCAATTTTTAATTGTTTTCCTTCAACTTTTTTATCATTGAACAATGATTCTAAATCACCAACGTAAATCTTTTCGGGCATATTTTATTTTAAAACAGTATTTCTCAAATAATTATTAGTTTACAAACCTAAACACGATATTATTTTATTGAGGAACTATATCTTAAAAATAGGCGTATTATTTTTATATTTTGTTTATAAAACCTTTACATTTATTAAAACCGTTTTTTTAGTATTAAATGTTTTGTTTTAACCTGAAATTTTTTTTTTAGTTTAATATGTGTTGTTTTAATAATTTTAAATGTTTAAGTGTTGTATAGGTAAATTATTCTTTTTATTGTACATATAAAACACGTTTTACTCTTATATTCATCTTCTCACAATTTTTTCTTAGATTACTTGTGAATTGTTAAGTGTAAAGGTGTTTATGTTGTGCTTTGTTCAAAAATTATTTAATTTTTATGCAAAATCTTCTAAATCTTAATTAACAATCTTAAATTCGCATGTGTATGCATAAATCTAGTTTTGTAAATATTATAGGTAATCCAAACGTTGGTAAATCTTCCTTAACTAATTTCTTGTTAGGTCAAAAGTTATCTATAATCACCTCAAAGGCGCAAACTACAAGACATAGGATTTTGGCTCTTATTAACAATGATGATTTTCAGCTAGTAATTTCTGACACGCCAGGTATAATTAAACCAGCTCATAAACTTCATAAGTCTATGATGGATTTTGTATTGCCTGCCACAGAAGATGCTGACATCCTTTTATATATGGTTGAGTATAGAGATCATAACTTAAAAGACGATTCTTTATTTAATAAGATTGTAAATATTAAAGTTCCTCTTTTAATTATTATTAATAAAATTGATTTAATTGACCAAGAAAAACTAGATTTCGAGTTAGATTTTTGGAAAAACAAAGTTCCAAATGCTGAGATTTGGCCAATTTCAGTAAAAGAATCATTTAATATTGATAAATTATTAGATAGATTAGTTGAATTAAGTCCCGAATCACCCCCTTATTTTCCTAAAGATCAACTAACCGACAAGAGTGAACGTTTTTTTGTAAATGAGATAATTAGAGAAAAAATATTATTAAATTTTAAAAAAGAAATTCCTTACTCTGTTGAAGTTGTTACTGAAGATTTCTTTGAAGAGGAAACTATTATTAAGATCAGATCTATTATTATTGTAGAAAGAGATTCCCAAAAAGGAATTATAATTGGTCATAAAGGTGCTGCTATAAAAAAAGTTGGTACTCAAGCCAGGATTGATATTGAAAAATTTTTCAATATAAAGATATTTCTAGACCTTCAGGTTAAGGTTAATAAAAACTGGCGTTCTGATGAGAATCAACTTAAGAAATTCGGATATCATCAAAAATAATTTTTATTAAAATAAAAGTTTAGTTTTGTACACCTTTTAAAAAATTCATAATGAGTTCTATTGTAGCTATTGTTGGAAGACCAAATGTCGGGAAGTCAACATTTTTTAACAGACTAATACAAAAAAGAGATGCAATTGTTGATTCTCAAAGTGGTGTAACAAGAGATCGACACTACGGTTATTCATTTTGGAACGGAAAGGATTTTACTGTTATCGATACTGGAGGTTTTATGCTAGGCGGAGACGATAATTTTGAAAAAGAAATTAATGCTCAAGTGATGATAGCTATTGAAGAAGCAGATATTGTTGTTTTTGTTGTTGATGTTGAAACAGGTATTAGTTCTATGGATAGTGAAATTTCAAGATTATTACATAAATCCAGTAAAGATGTATTACTTGCTGTAAATAAAGTAGATAATTCTAAAAGACAATTAGAATCTACTGAATTTCATTCACTTGGTTTTGAAAAAATCTTCAATATAAGTTCGATTAATGGAGGAGGAACAGGAGAATTACTAGATTCATTAGTTTCATTAATGCCAGAAGATTCAGTAATAGAAAATGATCAAATTCCAGGATTTGCTGTAGTTGGTCGCCCTAATTCTGGTAAGTCTTCATTTATTAATGCTTTGCTTGGAATAGATCGTTATGTAGTTAAGGATTTAGCTGGAACAACACGTGATAGTATTGACACACATTTTAATCGTTTTGGCTTTGATTTTAAATTAATTGACACTGCTGGCATTAGAAAAAAATCTAAAATAAATGATGATGTTGAATTTTACTCAGTTGTTAGATCTATTAGAACTATAGAAAATGCTGATGTGTGTTTAATAATTTTTGATGCTACTAGATCTTTTGATAGTCAAGTGAAAAATATTTTTTGGTTAGCTGAAAGAAATAATAAAGGGATTGTGATTTTAGTCAATAAATGGGATCTAGTTGATAAAAAAACAAATACAATAAAACTCTTCGAAGAGCAAATTAGAAAAGAACTAGAGCCTTTTACAGATGTCCCAATTATATTCATATCTAGTTTAACAAAACAAAGAATTTTCAAAGCTATTGAAACTGCCATGGAAGTCTTTAAAACTAGATCAAAAAAAATCGTTACTAGAAAATTTAATGAATGCCTACTTCCAATAATTGAAAAAACGCCTCCACCAGCGTATAAAGGAAAGTATGTTAAAATTAAATTTTGTACTCAACTCCCTTCTTCATTCCCTCAATTTGCATTTTTCTGTAACCTTCCTCAATACATTAAGGATCCTTACAAAAGGTTTTTAGAAAATAAAATAAGAGAGATTTATGATTTTAATGGAGTGCCTATTAGAATATTCTTTAGAAAAAAATAATTAAAGCTCGTTTTTGATATTTAATAAACTTGTTTTTATTTTTTCTAATTTTTTAATCACTTCAAAATTTTTATTTAATGTTTTTAATTGATCTCTAGCTCCATCAAGGGTATATCCTTTTTCTTTTACTAAGTGGTGTATTATTTGAAGTTTTTCAATATCTATTGATGAATATCTTCTGGTTCCTTTGTTGTTTTTTTTTGGATTTAATTCTTGAAATTCTTTTTCCCAAAATCTAATAAGTGATGCATTAACATTAAACGCTTTAGAAACTTCTCCTATACTATAATATAATTTTTGAGGTAAATTAACATGCATTAATCTAGAGATTGATTTTCTTGATTAGCTAAACTAAGCAGTTCGTCAAATTCATCTGGAGTAAGATTTCCAAGATAAAAATTAATTGGATTAACTCTTTTTTTATCAATTTGAACTTCATAATGTAGGTGAGGCGCTTGTGATCTACCAGTACTACCTACATAGCCAATAACATCTCCTTTTTTTACTTTTTGACCCCTTTTTACATTATACTTGTTTAGATGAGCATATAGAGTTACATAGCCAAAACCGTGGTCAATTCTAATATGTTTTCCATATCCAGATGATCTAGAATCAGCTCTTAGGATTCTACCATCGCTAGCTGCGTAAACAGGAGTATTTCTGGGGGCGGTAAAATCCATTCCTGAATGCATTTTTCTTGATTTATTAAATGGATCTGTTCTGTAACCAAATCCCGAGGCCATTCTTGTTAAATCACTTTTTTTAACTGGCATAATTGATGGAATTGCAGACATAAGCTTTTCTTTTTCACTAGCTAACCTTTCTATTTCATCAAGAGATTTTGATTGAATAACAATTTGTTTTGTAAGTATTTCAATTTTTTTAGTTGTTTCAATTACTAATTTAGAATTATCAAAACCTTCTAAATCTTCATACCTATTAACACCACCAAATCCAGCTTTTCTAACTTCACTAGGAATTGGGTTTGTTTCAAATAATACTCTGTAAATATTATTGTCTCTTTGTTCAATTTCGTTAAGTACAATGTTAAGTTGATTTAGTTTTTTGTTCATCAACTCAAATTGAAATTTATAATTTGAGATTTCTCTTGCTTGTGAAAGTTCTGTAGGTGTATTAATCAAAGGAGATTTAAGCAGAGTTAATAAAGCTATAATTCCAAAGAATGAAGAAGCAATTAAAAAAGTTAAAATATTTCTTAACTGAACTCCTTTACTTACTTTAATCTTTCTGTAAGAAAGTGTTTTTGTGTCGTAATAATATTTGGTCTTAAACATTAATTAAAATATACTAATTTTACGCTTAAATTACTTTACATAATATAAGTAAATATATAAAATTGTTTTTTTTAATATCTATTACTAATTTAATATTTAATGAATTCTAATAAAGTTCGTTCTACGTTTCTCGATTTTTTCAAAAATAAAAATCATAAAGTGGTTAAATCTGCTCCTATGGTTATAAAAAACGATCCTACATTAATGTTTACAAATGCAGGAATGAATCAATTTAAAGATAACTTTTTAGGAAACTCAATTATTGATAACAAAAGAGTTACTGATACCCAAAAATGTTTAAGAGTTTCTGGAAAACATAATGATTTAGAAGAAGTAGGTATTGATACTTACCATCATACCATGTTTGAAATGCTTGGTAATTGGAGTTTTGGAGATTATTTTAAAGAAGAGGCAATTATATGGGCATGGGAATTGTTAACTGATATTTATAAAATAGATAAAGAATCATTATATGTTACAATTTTTGAGGGTTCTAAAGACGATAATACAAATTTAGATCAAGATGCTTTTGATATTTGGTCTAAGATAGTTGACAAAGACAAAATTATTTTAGGTAATAAAAAAGATAATTTTTGGGAAATGGGTGATGTTGGACCCTGTGGTCCATGTTCTGAAATTCACGTAGATATAAGATCTGAAAAAGATAAATCCATTACACCTGGAAATGGTTTGGTTAATAAAGACCATCCGGAAGTTATTGAAATTTGGAATTTAGTTTTTATTCAGTACAATAGAAAAAACAATGGAAGCTTAGAAAACCTTCCCTCAAAGCATATTGATACTGGAATGGGCTTTGAGAGACTTTGTATGGTTTTACAAGGAGTTAAATCTAATTATGATACTGATGTATTTACTCCTTTAATCAAGGATTTAGAAAATATCTGTGATGTAAAATATGGAGATGCAAAAAAATCTGATATAGCATTTCGGGTTATCGTTGATCATTTAAGAGCAGTTGTTTTTTCTATTGCAGATGGTCAGCTGCCTTCCAATAATGGTGCAGGCTATGTTATAAGAAGGATTTTAAGAAGAGGAATTAGGTATGGTTACACGTTTTTAAATTTAAAACAACCATTTATATTCAAACTAGTTAAGACTCTTTCAAATCAGTTTTCCTCTGTTTTCCCAGAATTAAACTTACAAATTGATATTATTGAAAATGTTATTAAAAAAGAAGAAGAATCTTTTCTAAGAACTTTGGATAAAGGAATTGTTAAACTCGATGAAATAATATCTAAAAACAAAACAGATACTATATCCGGATCAAATACTTTTGAGTTATATGATACATTTGGGTTTCCTGTTGATTTAACGGCTCTTATTTTAAGAGAAAAAAACATGAATTATGATGCAAATCAATTTGATAGTTTAATGCAAGAGCAAAAAAATAGATCAAAAGCTGCTGTTAATAATCAAAATCATGAGTGGATATCTTTACATGATAATTTTCAACAAACAAAATTTTTAGGATACGATCAGCTATATGCTGAAACTAAAATATCAATGTATAGGGAGTCGATTACTAAAAAGGGAGATTCTGTTTTTCATTTAGTTTTTGAATCTACACCATTTTACGCTCAGGGTGGTGGTCAAATTGGAGACACTGGTTATATAAAAACAGTCGAAGATTCTACTATAAAGATTATTAATACAGTTAAAGAAAATGATACTATAATTCATGTAACTAATCAACTTCCAAATGCATTAAATTCGCAAATAACTGTTTTTGTTGATAAAGATACTAGGCTTAATAGTTCTTGTAATCATACTTCTACACACTTGTTACATGAAGCTCTAAGACATGTTCTTGGAAGTCATGTTCAGCAAAAAGGTTCTATGGTTTCTGATAAATATTTACGATTTGATTTCTCTCATTTTGAAAAATTAAGTGAGATTCAAATTAAAAATGTTCAGAATTTTGTAAATAAAAAAATTGATGATCATTTAGATCTTGAAGAAAACAGATCAGCCGATTATAACGAATGCTTGAATAGTGGAGTAATTGCATTGTTTGGCGAAAAGTATGGTGACAAAGTTAGATCCGTAAAATTCGGAAATTCATTTGAGCTTTGTGGAGGAACTCACGTTAACAACACGAGTTTAATTAAAAATTTTATTATTAAGTCTGAATCAGCAATTTCAACGGGAATTAGAAGAATAGAGGCAATAAGCGGAACAGCTGCTAAGGATTATTTAAATGAAAAAATAAATACTTTAGATAAAGTTAATTCTTTATTAAATAATGAAAAGGATGTTTTAGTAGCTATTAATAAGCTTAAAAATCAAAATATACAATTAAGTAAAAAACTTAATAATTACAGTATTGAATTATCTAAGTTTTACTTGAACGAAATTGTTAATCAGACTGAAAAAAAGAATTCTGTTAATTTTTGTTGTAATCAACTTTCATGCTCCCCTGAATTATTAAAAAATTTAGCATTTGGTGCAGGAAAACAAATAGAAAACCTGTTTTTAATACTAGTATGTATAAATGAAGGTAAAGCTTATTTAACCTGTTATATTTCTAAAACACTAGTTCAATCTTTAAATATAAATGCGAATAATATTGTTAAAGACCTGAGTCAGTATATTGATGGATCTGGTGGAGGGCAACCATTTTTTGCAAACGCCAGCGGGACTAATCTCAAAGGAATTTCAAAATTAATTTTAGAAGCTAAAAAATTGTTTTAAATTATTTAGTTTCAATTTCAGGAGGATATACTTCTAAAATTTTAGTTACAAAAGAACTTACAAGAACATCTCTATTTGTCTTTTTACTACTAGATAAAACTCCGGTTCCTTTACCTTGCCAAATTAATTGCTTAGTCTTAGTATCGATTACATCTATATATAAAGCTCCTTCAGAGGTTGAATAGGCTACTTGTCTATGACCTCTTCCATAGTTAGGATACCAACCTGTGTAATAAGGGCTGTAAAAAGTATTATCTATGTAAATATTTTCCGAGGATTTAGTAGCAATATTAATTAGAACATCAGGATTTTCATCAATAGTTAATCCTTTATTTAATAATGAGCTTTGTATCGATTTAAGTATTCTCTTTTTATCAATATCTGAGATTTCAACTTTATCAATACCTGATTTATAGAAGGCGAAAGTTTTATATTTCGAAAAATCAGCTTCTGAATCATAATCTGAAGCAACTCTTACGGAACCACAACTTGCTAATATTAGTGAAATAAGAAATGTAATTGTAAACAAATTAAAATTTTTCATGATTAGTTTTTTATATATAACACAAAAATTGTGCCTTTAATTTACTTAAATTTATATTTATTTAATTTCAGATCATAACTTTATTCATATAAATGTCTTTTTTCCACAATATTAAAACAGAAAATATTTCTTTAGATTTTTCATATTTAAACCAAGACCTTAGATTTTATATGAAAAGAGAGGATTTGATTCATCCTATTATTTCAGGAAATAAATTTCGTAAATTAAAGTATAATTTAAAGGAATTTAAAAAAAACAAAAATTCGATTTTAATTACTTTTGGTGGTGCTTTTTCGAATCATTTATTAGCAGTTGCTTACTTAGGAAAAGTTGAAAGAATTGAAACTTTAGCAATAGTCAGAGGAGAAGAACTTAAAAATTCTAAACTTAATTCAACTTTAAAAAAATGTTCTGATTTTGGAATGAATTTCGATTTTATATCAAGGGAGAATTATAGAAAACGAAACACAAATGAATATATTCTTGAGTTAAAAAATAAACACAAGAATTCGTACATAGTTCCAGAAGGTGGAACAAATATTTTTGGAATCAAGGGTTGTGAGGAGATATTAACAGAACATGATAAAGAATTTTTTGATGTAGTTTGCGTACCGGTTGGTTCTGGTGGAACTTTTTCTGGTTTAGTTAATTCTAGTTTAAGTAATCAAAAAATACTAGGTTTTTCTGCTCTTAATAATAGTAATATAAACGAAGTAATTAATAGATTTGTAAAAAAAAATAACTGGAAAATATTTGATGACAGTTGTTTTGGTGGTTATGCAAAATTTAATAACGAATTAATAAATTTCATTAATAAATTTTATAAAAGTCATAATATCAAATTAGATCCTATATACAATGCTAAAATGATCTTTAACATAATTGATTTGATTAATAAAAATAAATGGAGATTTGGAAAAAATATTTTAATTATAAATACTGGAGGCACTCAGTCTTCAATTGGAATTAATGAACTACTTAAAAAGAAAGGATGCGAAACTATAAATTATTAATATTAGCTTTTATTGTTTTTTTTAACTCATGCGGCGTCAAAAAAGTATCTTATCGTGATAATAATCCAAAAAAAATAAAAAATAAATCAGTTAAATCTGTTAATCGTTTTTTTAAGACAATGACCAATGAACAAAGAACACATTGGTATGTTAATACTTATTCTAAAATTTCAATTGATGAAATGAAAAAATTTGGAATTCCAGCTAGTATTACAATGGCTCAGGGTATATTAGAGTCTAATTCGGGTAAAGGTAGTCTTGCATTAAAATCTAATAATCATTTTGGAATTAAATGCCATAAGGGTTGGAAAGGGAAGAAAGTTTATCACGATGACGATGCAAAAGGAGAATGTTTTAGAAAGTATAAAAATCCAGATAAATCTTATAGAGATCATTCTATATTTTTAGAATCTAGAGATCGATATAATTTTTTATTTAAATTAAATAAGAGAAATTATGTTAAATGGGCGAAAGGTCTTAAGAAAGCAGGATATGCAACTGATCCGAAGTATGCAGACAAATTAATTTCAATTATAGAAAGGTATGAGCTTTGGAAACTGGATGGTTCAAAAAAACCACTCAATAAGTCTAGAGAAAAAAAATTATCAAAAAAACAAGTTGAAGTAAAGATTGATACTAAATCATTATATGTCGTTAAAAAAGGTGATACTTTATATTCAATTTCAAAAAAACTTGACATTAGTGTTTCTGAACTTATTAAGTTAAATAAAATAAAAAATAACAATTTAAGTGTAGGCCAATCTTTAAAAATAATTAACAAATAATGTTGTACAAAAGAAGTAGCATGCTTTTTAATGAAGCAAAAAAATATATTCCTGGTGGTGTTAATTCACCTGTAAGAGCTTTTAAGTCAGTTGGTGGTTCACCTATTTTTGCATCAAAAGCTTTAGGCGCTTATGTTTATGATGAAGATGGAAATAAATATATAGATTATATTTCTTCATGGGGACCAATGATATTAGGTCATGCACATCCTAAGGTGATTAAAGCAATTTCAGAAACAGCTAAAAACGGAACCTCTTTTGGAATGCCAACAATTTTAGAAACAGATCTAGCCAAATTATCTTTGTCTATGGTTCCAGGAATGGAAAAAATTAGGTTTGTTAATTCAGGAACAGAAGCTTGTATGAGTGCTATTAGATTAGCGCGAGGATTTACCAATAAAGAAAAAATAATAAAATTTTCTGGATGTTATCATGGACACTCTGACTCCTTTTTAATTGAAGCGGGTAGTGGAGTAGTAACTTTTGGAACTCCAAACAGTCCCGGAGTTACTAAAGGTACTGCTAAGGATACTTTAATTGCTCCATATAATAATTTGAATTATGTAAAAGAACTTTTTCAAAAAAATAAAGATGAAGTTGCTGCTATTATAATTGAACCTGTTGCTGGTAATATGGGTTGTGTTATTCCACAAAATGGATTTATTGAGGGCTTAAGAAAATTATGTGATCAGAACAATTGTCTTTTAATTTTTGATGAAGTGATGACTGGTTTTAGACTTGCTAAGGGAGGAGCTCAAGAAGTTTTAGGTGTGAATGCAGATATAGTTACTTATGGAAAAGTTATTGGCGGAGGGTTACCTGTTGGAGCTTTTTCTTCTAGAAACGAAATAATGAATAAACTCTCACCTGAAGGATCGGTTTATCAAGCTGGTACTCTTAGTGGAAATCCTCTTGCAATGTCAGCTGGATTAGCTACTTTGTCAGAATTAAAATTGAACGATAATATTTATCAAAGTTTAGATGAAAAATCTTCTTATTTAGAAAAAGGAATGTATGAAGTGCTTGGTAAAACATCATTAGATTTCAAAATAAATCGCTTAGGATCTATGATTTCATTACATTTTTGTTCAGAAGATGTTATAGATTTTAAAACTTCTCAAAAAGGCAATAATAAAAAATTTAAAAAGTATTTTCATGGTATGCTAAAAGAAGGTGTTTATCTTCCTCCTAGTGCATTTGAAAGTTACTTTTTAAACGATGCACTTACATATGATGATGTAGATTTCACACTTGATGCATTAATAAAAGTTTCAAAAACTCTTTAAATAGGCTTTCCAACAAGTATTTTATTGATTTTTGCCATTGCCATGTCTAAATGCATTTTAGTCATTTTATCAGATCTATTTTTATGCCTTTTAATGTCTTTTTTCAATTCTAATAATTGTCCAACAGCTATTGTTCTTATGTCAGACTGACTCACTTTTACAGATGTAACTCTTCCTCTAGCCCAAGACGGTAATGAACCCTGTTCTTCGTTCATTATATAACTAATCCTATCTAAGTAAGCAAATTGTAAATTTCTTCTATATACATCAATCGTTTTATGTGAATATAATTCCTTCCAAATTCCTTTTTTTAAGTCTGACATCATATCAATTAAAGAATAGGCATTTTTACCGTTTATTGCTTCATTTTCAATAAGTCTTGCCATTTTACCAAAATCTAAAATACTATTAAGAGTTCTAGATTGAGTACTTCTAATTCTATTTGTAATTCCAGCAAATTCAATTTTGTTAAGAATGTTATTATCAATCATCCATGTTGGCGTTTCAAAAAGTTGGTCATTTAAAAAATTCATACATTTTTTTTGATGAGACTTTTTCACGTGTGTATAAACTGGACCTTCTTGATCATAAGTTTTATAATATTGATATACCCCACCAATGTTAGAGCTTACATGACCCATATATCGATTGAACTGTGTGAGTACTTGCCCATACATTGTTTGAAGATCTGAGTAGTCTTTTCCGTCTTCAGATGTCCACTTAGTAAGGTTTGGAACAATTCTTTTTAAATTTAATATTCCATATTCACTTGCCTTAACGGCATCGTCTCCTAAATCTTCTGTCTGTGAGCTTGGATCAATACCAGCACTTCCAAATCTATGCATTAAGCTATTTTCATTATCTCTTATCCACTTGTCTAATGTTTTCTTTTCATCTTTTGCTGTTTTTGCATTAGGAATAGGTCTGTAACCCCATCTCACAGCATGTTTATCGTATACTCCAATATCTGGCATTAAAGCAACACCCTTATCCTCTGGTTGAGCTATATAATTAAATCTAGCATAATCCATAATAGAAGGAGCAGTTCCGAATTTTTTTGTAAATGATGCAGATCTAAGTGAATCTACAGGATATGCACTACTACTACCCATATTATGTGGTAATCCTATAGTATGTCCAACTTCATGTGCTGAAACAAATCTTATTAACCTTCCCATTACTTCATCATCAAAAGAAACTCCTCTAGCATCTTCATTTATAGCTGCAGTTTGAACAAAAAACCAATTCCTTAGTAATGTCATTACATTGTGATACCAATTAATGTCGGATTCTAAAATTTCTCCTGATCTTGGATCACTCACATGAGGACCATTGGCATTTGGTATTGGAGAAGCTAAGTATCTAACAACAGAATACCTTACGTCTTCAGGACTCCATTCCGGATCTTCTTCTTTTGTTGGAGGATCCTTCGCAATTATTGCATTTTTGAATCCAGCTTCCTCAAACGCAGCTTGCCAATCTTCTATACCTTGTTTTAAATATTTTCTCCACTTTACAGGCGTGGCCCTATCAATATAATATACGATTTGTTTTTTTGGAGTAACTAATTCACCATTTTCAAATTTTTCTAAATCTTCATCTTTTACTTCTAACCTCCATCTGTCTAAATATTTTAAAGATTTGCTTTCTTGGACATCTAATCCATAATCAACTTGACTTCTGGCAAACCATCCAACTCTTTGATCGAAATATCTTCTTTTCATAGGTGTTTTAGGTAATAATATCATTGAATTATTAATTTCAAGTGATATTGTTCCAGTACTGGAGTTTGATGGTGGTGATGAAGAATTATATGTTTTTACATGTCTTGATTCTATATTTTCAGGATAACTTTTTATTGATTCAATAAAAGATTTTTTAGAATTTAAACTTGATATTTTATATCCTTTTCTTCTACTTTGGGGAAACCCTAATGGCTTTACATCTTCATTAAAAAGTTTTGTAACGTCAATTAGTGTTGAAATAGAATCAATTCCCTTACTTTCTATTTTAAAACTATATAAAATTGGCTCAAAATTTGAATTTAAGACAGCTTCACTTACTGGAAGTGAATCAGATGCAACTATATTATGAGAAACTACTCTTAATAATATCTTGGAATCTTTTTTCTGCCATCTTAAAACTTGAGTGTTTTGCTTTCCTCCTCCAAAACCAAGTCCAGATGCTGTTTTAGCAATTCTAGTAACCATTAACATCTCTCTTCCAAGAAGTGAATCATTTATTTCATAATAATATTTGTCTTTAACTTTATGAATATCAAATAGCCCTTTGTCAGTCATTGCTTCTTTTGTAATAATCTCCTTATAAGTCTTTTCTTTTTTAGGTTTTTTTGAGTCTTCTTTGGCACTAGGTTTTTGTGCATTGAGGCTTATAGAAATTAGTAGACAAATTAGAAATGTAAAT
>Ga0209710_1000911_pt1 | contig 24361 bp, 10 predicted proteins | sample ArcticOcean_MG_C_5_FD_187436 | JGI IMG/M metagenome (GOLD analysis project Ga0209710, IMG submission 187436) | Marine microbial communities from western Arctic Ocean - ArcticOcean_MG_CB4_138 (SPAdes) (version 2) | ecosystem: Environmental > Aquatic > Marine > Oceanic | place: Arctic Ocean...
TCCCGATAAGTTCCCGACAAGCCCCCGATAAATCTCCGACTGTATTGCCCGATAAGCAATTACAGGAAACTGACGCAGAGAAAGACTTTGAGGAGATATTAACTACGTGTGAATCTAACTACGGTAAAAGTAAACAAGGTAAAACGGATACACGGGTACCTATACTTGCAAGTAATACATCATATAAGGATACTAATGATTGGTCATCCGAGTGTGATGAGTTGTTTTAGTATTAGAATCAAGCACATGGACTGCTATATTTATAGGGTTACCTTGTTACTCAAAGAGTACACCTTTATATATCTACCACACATAGATGGTTTAAAAGGAAGTTGGACAGATGAATATCAAACTAAAACTATTCTTGTTCTCAATTCTTATTTCAGTAAGTAGCTTAGGCTTCGCAGTTGATACGGATGGTGATGGTCTTCATGATTACCAAATATCAGTAGGAGCGACTCACGTCTGTGCTATTGATGACGGAGGGGTGCGATGCTGGGGTTCGAATCAAGAGGGACAGTCAGATGTTCCCATAAATCTGCAGAACCCAATAGCGATTTCGTCAGGTGCATTTCATTCATGTGCTGTTGATGATAATGGACTGCATTGCTGGGGGCGAGATTATTCTCGCCAACAAGCTGTGGCTAATGATCTGACAAATATACTCGCAGTATCAGCTTCCACGGGACATACCTGTGTGCTTAATGACAATATTATTAGGTGCGGGGGAAGTAACGGCGATGGCCAGTCTGACGTACCCTTGACTCTGCAGAATCCGATAGCGATCTCAGCAGGTGCTCAACACACCTGTGCGATTGATAACAGTGGGGTGCTTTGCTGGGGAGCTAATAATTATGGGCAGACTATCGTGCCCGCTGGTTTAGTGAACCCAGTATCAATATCAGCAGGTGATTATCACACCTGTGCGATTGATGATAATGGATTGCAGTGCTGGGGTTGGAACAATTGGGGAGAACTCGACGTTCCTGAGACTTTGGTCGATCCAACAGCCGTATCTGCTGGCGGGAATTACACCTGCGCAATCGATGACAATGGAGTCCAGTGCTGGGGGCGAGAAATTTATGATCGAATAGTGGTACCCGACATTGTGGCTAAGCCAACAAATGTTTCAGCAGGATCGTTAAGTCAATCTAGCACCTGTGTGCTCGATTATAATGGAGCACATTGCTGGGGAGATAACAGCTATGGGCAGGCTACTGCGCCCACTGATCTGGTATTTGATCGTGATGGCGACGGAGTGGAGGATAAAAACGATGATTTTCCATTAGATTCGTCAGAAACTACTGATACAGACGGTGACGGCATCGGTAATAATGCTGATGTTGATGATGATGGCGATAATGTTATTGATTCCCTTGATCCTTGGCCTCTAGACTCAAGATACGCGGCAGATTCAGATAGTGATGGCCTACCCGACGCATATGAATCCGCTAATGGTCTTAATCCAAACAATGTCAATGATGCGATTACGGATGCAGATGGCGATAGCCTGACTGTTTTTGCAGAGTTTGGTTACGGGACGTCGGATAACAATGCGGATTCCGATAGTGACACTCTCCCTGACTATTGGGAAATTAATAATAATCGAGACCCCTCAATTGCTGATTATATGGTGGTCAATGGAACCAATCACGCATGTGCTTTGGATGATGATGGGATTAAGTGCTGGGGAAGAAATGAGCATGGCAAAAATCCTCCTTCTCCTGAACAAGTTGTTTCACTCGCTGGAGGCACAAATCATAACTGTGTCCTTACCAGAAATGATGTTGTTTGTTGGGGAGATAACTATCTGGGACAAACCGATCTTCCATCTTTAAAGCATCCAACACATCTAAGTGCGAGTAATTATGGTAACTGTGCAATCGATAGGACTGGACTGACGTGCTGGGGCGATAAAAAAGGAGAAAGCTTACCATCCTTGGTAAATCCTTTCGATTTGAGCGTTGGACCAGATAGTTGCGCCATTGATTCAACTGGGGTGGTTTGTTGGGGTAATAACAATCTATCTGAGCGCATACCTGATCTCGAGAATCCTAAAAGAATCGCTGTCAGTACTCATCGAACTGAGGCATGTGCCTTGGACGATACTGGCATAGTCTGCTGGTATTCCTCTGGCCGAGTCCAAAGTTCCTACATAACTTCTCGAATGACTCAAATTGGAGGAGTAATATTCAGTGATGGATATGCTGCAAGGCTAAGTGGCTCGGATTTCGTTGATGTCAGTGTCGGAGAAACGAAAGCATGCGTTACTCGAAAAGATAAAACAATGACTTGCTGGGGAGCAAGCAGCACGGATACGTTACCTGTGACACTAGGTAATATTAGTTCAGCGTCAGCACGCGGATACATAATTTGTTTTCTTGGGGATGATGGAGTCGCATGCCCAGAAAAGCCGAGCTATTTGAGTAATTTCGAAATCCCCTTATTAAATATCGATCCTGATGGTGACGGGGTGACCAATCAAAATGGCTTGGATGCCTTTCCATTCGATTTGAATGAGTGGTTGGATTCAGATCAAGATGGCACTGGGAATAATGCAGACTTGGATGATGACAATGACGGAGTTGCCGATTCAAATGATGACTTTCCTTTAGACGCATCTGAGACAACAGATTCAGACGGCGATGGTGTCGGTAATAACGCAGATGTCTTCCCGAATGACGCTTCTGAAACTGTGGATTCGGATTCGGATTCTGTAGGTGATAATTCCGATAATTGTCCAAATATAGCAAATACAGAACAATTAAATACCGATGGCGATTTACTTGGAAATATGTGTGATGACGATGATGATAATGATGGTCTCAATGACCAGTATGATGCATTTCCCTTGGATGCATCTGAGCAGGTTGATTCAGATGGAGATGGTGTCGGCAACAATGGAGATATCTTCCCAAATGATTCTTCTGAAACATTAGATACAGATAGTGATGGTATTGGAAACAATGCCGACACAGACGATGATGGTGACTCCATCTCTGATAGCGACGAGATATCAAATGGCACAAATCCACTATTAGCCGATAGTGATGGTGATGGCGTCAATGACAATATAGATGCGTTTCCAATAGATGCATCTGAAGTAGTAGATACTGACTCAGATGGTGTTGGTAATAATGCTGACACAGACGATGATGGAGATAATCTTTTAGATCAGGAAGAAATTGATCTCGGTCTAAATCCTCTTAGTGATGATACTGATAATGATGGGATTAGTGATTCATCGGATGAATCAACCGCAGTATTCAAGGTGGATTTTCCGAATGTTGAAATAACGTTTATTACTCCTGGAATTACACCCAAATCGGGTGGACTAAGGTTTAAGTCGCCCAATAGTATCGGCGTGAACAATTTTATATCTTTAGATCAGCCAGACTCTTCTGAGAATAAGGCTATTTTTAAATATGAATTTCACCCTCTAACTCCCTCAGGTAACTATTCTATTGGTAATAATGGTCGCACAGTCATAACTTATTCAGATGGTGGGCGGATAGAAGACTATTCAAAATACTCGTTTAATTTAAACAACTCTAATGGGCTTGCTGGGACTCCAGAAATTGTTGAATATGAGATAAAAGAATTACCTAATAATCGACTCAAGTTTGATTTGCGTTTCTCTAACACTATAGGAGGTATCGCACTTCGCTCGCCAACAAACGAACAAAATCTAGCGGCTTTCATTCAATTTAGTTTTGCTGATTCAATAGATAGCAGAGCTGAAACTATTAGATTGGATTTAAAAGCAACTAACTTGGTCGAAGTCGAGGGCGGGTTCTTTAAATATTCAAATAGTTTCGATGTTCCAGAGACCTATGATGCTGGAGAAGCCAGAGTATTCCAGTTAGGTTTACTTGACGGCGCACTGAACGAACTTTTTGCTTATATCGATAGTGACAATGATTTAGCTGTCGATCAATTTGATGCTTTCCCTTCTGATCCTGATGAGTATAGAGATTCAGATGGAGATGGTACTGGGAATTATGCTGATACAGATGATGATAATGATAATGTCTTGGATGCCGATGACACCTTCCCTCTAGATGCAACTGAGAGCCTGGATACCGATTCTGATGGTACGGGTAACAATGCTGATACCGATGATGATAATGATGGAGTCGCTGATGTAAACGATAGCTCACCCTTAGACCCAACGAATGATTCAGATGGTGATGGCGTGTCTAATAATGGTGATGCATATCCAGAAAATAGTCAGTATTCAAAAGACTCTGATGGCGACGGTATGCCAGACGCCTGGGAAACTCGTTATGGTCTAGACCCAAACGACCCCTCTGATGCTGCGAGTGACCAAGACAACGATGGTGTTACTGCCTTGGATGAATTTCTAGCAGGAACTATCCCTTCGGGCTCTTTAGACATTGATGGTAATGAGAAATATGATGCTCTAACTGATGGCCTCCTATTGCTTAGAGGCATGTTCGGATTGGATGGAAGTGCTTTGGTAACAGGCACCGTGGCATCAGACGCTACCTATACCGAATCAGTGGACATTGAGTCTCGTATTGCAACGCTTGGTGATCTTGCTGATATCGATGGGAACGGCGAAATAGATGCCCTTACAGATGGCCTTCTCACATTACGCTACCTCTTCGGTTTACAGGGCGATACGCTGATTAACGGTGTCGTTGCGAGTGATGCTACTAGGAATACTGCAGAAGAGATTGAGGCGCATTTAGAGACCTTAATGCCTGCGCTTTAAGCCCATCCAGTCAAATCAGGGCTAGATCGAGGTGAGAAGTTCGTGAGATTGATCTAAATTGATTATTCTATACCTCGTTGTATACTCAATGATCATTGAAAACAGCATATTTATAGGGTTACCTTGTTACTCAGAGAGTACACCTTTAGATATCTACCACACATAGAGGGTTTGAAAGGGAATTTAATAGGTGAATATCAAACTAAAACTATTCTTGTACGCGATTCTTATTTCAGTAAGTAGTTTAAGTTTTGCTCAAGTAGAATCCGATCCACCTACTTTGACGTCATTTTCGATGGACAAAACTAGTATTGATGTTGGAGAGAGTAATCAAATAGTCAGGTTCACTGTTGAGGCTGAAGATGAGTCTGGTGTTGACTGGTCTAATCCCGATACTAAGATGGAATTCAACGATCCAACTGGAAAATCCTACTACATTAATTTTTTAGCCGAAGCACCCCATGTTGCATCCTATACGTTTTCCTCAGAGAGTAAGTCAGGGGTATGGATAGTGGGCGAAGTACGATTGTTTGACACTCTTGGTAATGGTATTTCTTACTATGGAAAGATTGGTGAACTTGGAGAGAGTACCTCTGTGGAGGTTATAGGCGGTGTTGAGTCCGCCCCGCCCATTTTAACGTCATTTTCGATTAATCCAGTTAATGTTGATGTTAGTGAGGCTGATCAAATAGTCACATTTACAGTCGAAGCTGAAGACGACACTGGCGTCGATTGGTCTAATCCAGATACGAAAATAGAATTTAATTCACCATCTTCAACCTCATTTTATATGAAATTTTCAGCCGACGCTCCTCATGTTGCTAAATATGTTTTTAATTGCGAGTCAAAAATTGGGTTGTGGGTAGTTGGCGAAGTACGATTGTTTGACACTCTTGGTAATGGTATTTCTTACTATGGAAAGATTGGTGAACTTGGAGAGAGCACCTCTGTGGATATCGGAGGGCTAGATACAGATTCAGATGGCATCGATGACTGTAATGATTCATTCCCGCTAGATTCTACTGAGAGTGAAGATAGTGACTTAGACGGGGTTGGAGATAATTCTGATCCTTTTCCTGAGAATCCACTTTACTCGATGGATACTGATTCTGATGGAATGCCAGACTCTTGGGAAACTAAGTATGGGCTAGACCCAAATGACCCCTCCGATGCTACCAGCGATACAGACAATGATGGTGTTTTCGCTGTAGATGAGTTCCTTGCAGGCACTATTCCTTCAGGCTCTCTAGATATAGACGGAAATGGTCAGTACGATGCGTTAACCGATGGACTTCTGCTTCTTAGAGGTATGTTTGGGCTGGATGGAAGTGCGCTAATAACAGGCACCGTGGCATCAGACGCAATTTTCACTGCATCAGTAGCTATTGAAAATCGGATTAAAATATTAGGGGATCTTTCTGACATCGACGGTAATGGCATTACAGATGCTCTTACAGACGGTTTACTCACTCTCCGTTACCTATTCGGTTTAGAAGGCGATACTCTTATCAAAGGCGTCGTCGCAGGAGGTGCCACTAGAACCTCGGCGGAAGAGATTGAGACGTATTTGGCCATGTTGATGCCATCAATAAAGTCCACAAATGAGTCAAATCCTCCAGAATTATCAGACCTGAGCATCTCAACCACATCAGTTGACGTTTCAAGTTCTAGTCAGGATATTACGTTTAGTTTAAAAGTTAAGGATGAGTCAGGGGTAACATATTATCCAGGTGCTGGAGAAGCCGCTATATACCCGTCAGGTTTTTCTGCTGACCAGATGTCAGCCGTTAATGATTGGGTATTAAAGTCTGGGGACAACAAAGATGGTGTTTGGGAAATAACAATTACAGTGCCCCAAGGTCAATTGTCAGGTAATTATTATTTCTCTACTGGCAGCTTTAGGGACGCAAATGGAAGCTCAAGCGCATGTAATTCAAATGGTTCTTATTGTGGAGGTCCGTATCCTTTAATTGCAGTTGATAACGGACTTGAAGCTAATCCTCCAGAATTATCAGACCTGACCATCTCAACCACATCAGTTGACGTTTCAAGTTCTAGTCAGGATATTACGTTTAGTTTAAAAGTTAAGGATGAGTCAGGGGTAACATATTATCCAGGGGCTGGAGAAGCCGCTATATACCCGTCAGGTTTTTCTGCTGACCAGATGTCAGCCGTTAATGATTGGGTATTAAAGTCTGGGGACAACAAAGATGGTGTTTGGGAAATAACAATTACAGTGCCCCAAGGTCAATTGTCAGGTAATTATTATTTCTCTACTGGCAGCTTTAGGGACGCAAATGGAAGCTCAAGCGCATGTAATTCAAATGGTTCTTATTGTGGAGGTCCGTATCCTTTAATAGTGATCTCTTCTTAAGCCTTCACAAAGAAATTGAGGCGCATTTGGAGACCTTAATGCCTGCGCTTTAAGCCCATCCAGTCAAATCAGGGCTAGATCGAGGTGATTCCTAAGACTTCATAAGTCCTTCTATTCGGTATAGACTCTAAGTCTCTCATTTAGATAATATTGAATATGAATAAAATCCTAATCCTCGTATCAGTACTACTACTCTTTTGGTCTAATGCCTTCAGTCAGTCTAGTGTAATAACGGAAGATAATGCCATTGCAAAACTAGAGGAGTTTTTCTACCTTTTGGACGTTAATCGTTATGAGAAAGAAGTCTTCTCTAGGGTAATCACCAAAGACTTTCAAATCTTTGAGGACGGACTAGACCTTGATAGGGAAACATTCCATGATTTCATATCCGAGGCAACAGGCACCATTGTGGAAACAGAATGGGTGCTTTCAAATTTTAAGGTCACACTCAATATGGATTCTGCTCACATCACCTATTACAACAATGGTGTATTCAAAACCAAGACTAATGAATCCATCTATTCCTACTGGATGGAGAGTGTATACATGGTTGTTGAAAACGGAGAATTAAAACTAAAATTCCTTCAATCAGATTTAATCAACAGAGAAATTAGTTGAGTTAGATATGAATAAAATCCTAATTATCCTTAGTTTTGTTCTTCTTACTTCTTGTGGACCTAAAGACGTTCCTTATAAAAATCTTGTTACCCGACAAGGTATCACTTATGAGGTTAACTCCGAAACACCCTTTACTGGTAGTCAGGTCGGGTATTGGAGTGATAATCAATTGGGGTCCAAACAAAACTACAAAGACGGAGAACCAGAAGGGCTTTGGGAGCATTACTATAAAAACGGTCAATTAAAAGACAAAGGGAAATTCAAAGATGGAGTATGGGAAGGACTGTGGGAGCAGTACTACGAAAACGGTCAAGTACAGTACAAAACGAACTTCAAAGAAGGGTCGCGTGACGGACTTTTGGAAAGATACTACGAGAACGGTCAATTAGAATCTAAAGATTGTTATAAAAATAGTGAAATAACAGATATGTCCTACTGCGAGAAATAATCAGTGATAGCTGAATACCCCATCCAGTCAAATCAGGGCTAGATCGAGGGGAGATATGCAGATTGTTTTAACTGGTGTTTAGTAACGTTATCCATCTGCTCTTCATAAACCAAACCAGTCACGGTGGCGTAGAATATAACAGAGAATAATTTCTTTAGGAGGTCAAAATATGGTTTTAGCAGCGGGCTCGCTCATAGTTCTAGCACTGATATTTGGACCATCTTTGTGGGTAAAGTTGGTTATGAGGAGACATTCATCGGAAATACCTGAAATGCCCGGTACTGGGGGAGAGCTGGCAAAACATTTGATCGAGCGATTTTCTTTAAAAGACGTGAAAGTCGAAGTAACTGAGCTAGGAGATCATTATGATCCAATTGAAAAAAAAGTTAGGCTTTTGCGAGAGCATTATGAGTCTAAATCGTTAACCGCAATCGCTATTGCGGCTCATGAGGTTGGACATGCGATTCAGGATCAGCAAGGTGATAAACGTCTGGCTACTAGAACAAAGATGATCCCCGTTGTTGATAAGGTAGCCCGTTGGAGTGTTGCCATTATCTCTCTATCTCCAGTGATCGGTATTATTACGCGGCATCCAATGCCATTTTCTTTATTGCTTTTCTTAGGGCTTTCCGGTTTTATCGCTCGCATGATGGTTCATGCGGTGACTCTGCCGATTGAATTTGATGCAAGTTTTTCTAAAGCGCTTCCTTTATTAAGGGAAGGAAATTACGTATCTCAGTCAAACGAAAAAGCCGTTAGTAGTATTCTTAGGGCAGCAGCCCTCACTTATGTGTCGGCTGCGCTAGCCGACATTTTAAACCTTGGTCGTTGGATCGTTATACTTTTAAGGCGATGAAACAAGATAGAAATCACAATCGATGAACTAAATAGCCCATCCAGTCAAATCAGGGCTAGATCGGGGTGAGAAGTTCGTGAGGGTTATAAAGACAATTTTTACACACTGTTATGCGCGGACTTTCAGAACACTCCAACGCGCGTAGTTAATTGGACTCCAGTACGCGGGAATAGATCGAGGTTGTTACCGCCTATAAAAAAGAGTTTTAGGACACATTTACGCGCGCGTAGATCGAGGTTGCCACTAGATCGAGGTTACAACTCAGGCATCAATGTCTCCAAATGAGCCTCAATCTCTGCTGCAGTCTTTCTAGTTGCATCAGATGCCACTACTCCAGCAATCAAGGTGTCCCCTTCCAAGCCAAACAAGTACCGTAGTGTCAGCAACCCATCTGTAAGAGCGTCAATCTCACCATTACCGTCAATATCGGCAAGATCACCTAATGTTGCGATACGAGATTCGATATCTACTGACGCCGTAAAAGCCGCGTCAAAGGCAACCGTTCCCGCTACAAGGGCATCTCCATCTAGTCCAAACATACCCCTAAGTAACAGAAGACCGTCCGTTAGAGCGTCATACTGGGCATTACCGTCGATATCTAAAGAACCTGAGGGAATAGTTCCGGCCAGGAACTCATCTAAAGCTGCTACTCCATCATTATCTATATCGCTGGTAGCATCAGAGGGATCATTTGGGTCTAGACCATAGCGAGTTTCCCAGACATCAGGCATTCCGTCAGAGTCGCTATCTGCTTTGTATAGAGCATTATTAGGGAAGGCATCCGAATTATCCCCTACACCATCACTATCGTTATCTAATGTCTCAGAAGCGTCATTGGGGAAAGCATCGGAATTGTCGCCGACACCATCTGAATCAGTATCAACACTCTCAGTCGCATCTAATGGGAAGGCATCATCACCATCTAAAACAGAGTCATTATCATCATCCGTATCGGCATTGTTACCTATACCATCTGAGTCAGTATCTATGGTTTCACTAGGATCATTCGGGAAGGCATCATCTTTATCATTCACACCATCATCATCTGTATCCAAAAATGAAGCATTTCTCCAGTCCTCATTAGACTTAATAGCGGCTATTTGCTCTTCTCTGCTCTTTCGCATAAAACTATCAAAATCTTCATAAAATTTATCCATCGTCATACCAAACAACTCTTCAAATGCGTCCTTCCATCCTTGGCCTGGATTTGCACGATCTCTCTCAGCATAAATCTTGTAGTAATCAACAATGATCTTCTCATAGTTAGCATCATCCAAAGACCACAGATAAACCAATGCCATAAAGCCGCCAGAGTAAGCATATGCAAACTCCCTGGCTATTCCATTATTGGGGTTGTCAGTTGACTCATATAAATAACCCTTGTAGGTATAATCATCCAAAGATACCGAATCTCCTTTTGAGGCAGCTACATTTACTATATTCCTCGCGGCATCAAGACTCTCAATCATAGACTTTCTTACATCCCTAGAATTATCAAATTTAGCTTCTAGAGCCCAGCCAGCAAAATCTGCACCACCTTCTTCCAGCCATCCAGGAAAAATAATTTTCTCTCTAGGATAAAGATGTGTTTCAGGATCATCCTCCCAATCAATTCTAATTCCAAAACGTTCACTATCTTCAAAATAAAACTTCATAGAGTTTTGGTAGGTATGATAAAACTCATGCATCAAAATCCTGATTGGCTCGTCTGTATCAGTCCATACATTTCTAAAGTAGTTTAGCTCGCCTCCGTTATGTAGGCCTGTATGTCCCACTCCTGCGGCCGGAAATCTATTTCCCCACGGGTCTGAATTATTAACACAATTCTCTAAATCTAGCCCGCCCTGCCCACGTATTTTACATAAATCCGTATCTATTTGCCTTAGGGTTTCGGTAGATGCATTTCTTTGGTCAACAACAAAGGTATTAACTGGAATAACCATTCCTAAAGCATTTTTTGCGAATGTCAGGCCGTCGATCACTTTAGCTTCCCACTCGTCTTCAAGTAATTCTGGTTGCCTAATATTTACGCATAAAGGAGGGTTTGATTGCCAAGAATACTCGTAATATCTATATATCTCATCAGACTCTACAGGCGATGGTTTTTCTGGATAGAACTCTTCTGCACATGAATCATCAACTTGATTTAAAGGATTTATATTAATATACGTAGCTTTTTCAACTGATGTCGTCCCATCTGATACAGATGCCACGATCGAGTATTGGTTCTTTGTGTTGAAATCTGGAACAACATTTAGCTTCATCATCCCCGATATTCTATCTAGACTGACTACTGATGCATCAGCGCCACTGATTGAAAATGTTAAGTCATCACCGTCATCATCGTTTGCCGCAAGTGATCCAATGTCAGTTTGAGTTACCTTAGCTTCAGCAATCGCTCCCATACCGCTATGTATTGAACAGTAATAATATAACGTTGTTGGCGTATCTGGTGACGCTATTATGGTAGTAATTCCGTTAGATGATGTATCAATACCAATGGTGTACTCTGCACCCCCGCCAAGAGTTCCATCTTCTGTGGTCGAAAATTTAAGTGGATGATTTGTAGGGTGATTAAATAAATACTTTGTCCCCACGTCCAAAGTGATAGATTTTCTTTGTTGCCCATCAATTACGTAAACATTACCTAAACCATTTTGATTTTCGGCTACCGTTACAGATATCGTTTTATCAGCCGCCTCAGCGATTTCAGTAACATAAAAATTTGCGAGTGATGTAAATACAGGTGCCTCTTCAAGATCATTAATAGTGATGTTTATAACTTGGCTTGCGCTACCTGACGCATTGGTTGCTGTGACGGTTTCAGTGAAAGAACTCTTAATTTCATAATTTGGTGACGACAGAAAGATGAGGCCACCGCCCTCAGTTATTTCTATGTCACTTCCGGTAATGGAGTAAGCTGCGGCGCCCTCTGCGCCAGAGTCACCTATGTATAAATCTTGATTGTTCTCATCAAAACTAAAACTAGTAGCTGAGTTGAATACTGGAACACTAACGCTACTATCTTTATTCATTTGTCCAAAACGGCTGTACACCCCACAGACCAAGCCCTTATCATCGATGGCGCAGTTTTGGTCATAACCTGCACTGACCATATAGTCAGCTACCAACGGATCACGTCCATTAGCAGTCTCCCAATCATCAGGCAATCCATCGTGATCAGTATCGACAGAAAAAGCTAAGCTACTAAAAGTAGATAGAATTAGAATCCAAAATGTTTTGGTGAGGTTTCGGAAGAAGTTTGTGTAATGCACCATATGCAAACCCTAAAAGTTATTGGATAAATTTTCTTTATCATAGCAGGTAGATAGAGGTTAAAGCGCGGGCATCAACGTCTCTAAATGCGCCTCAATCTCTTCTGCAGTCTTTCTAGTAGCATCACCCGCAACCACACCATTAATAAGCGTATCGCCTTCCAATCCGAATAGATATCTCAGGATAAGCAATCCGTCTGTCAAGGCATCGACCTCTCCATTGGCATCAATGTCAGCCAAATCGCCTAGAGTATCAATTCTAGACTCGATATCGACTGATTCGGTATAAATGGCATCATCTCCAATGGTGTTTGCAACCAGAGCGGCACCATCTAGCCCAAACATTCCTCTCAAGAGAAGTAACCCATCAGTAAGAGCGTCATACTCATCATTCCCATCGATATCAATTGAGCCTGAGGGGATAGTACCTGCCAAAAATTCCTCGAGTGCAGTTACTCCATCATTGTCCTGATCACTGGTTGCATCTGATGCATCATTTGGATCTAACCCATACTTGATTTCCCAAGCATCAGGCATGCCATCATTGTCAGAATCTTTTGAGTAAAGACTGTTCTCTGGATATACATCGGCATTATTAGCAACCCCATCATCATCTGAATCATTGGTTGGGTCTAATGGGAATGCATCAGCAGGGTCTAAAACTCCATCGCCATCGCAATCATTAATTGGAGTCACATTATTGATTGGCTCGCCAGGCCAACCAAGAGTGCCTGAACAATAAGTAACCCTATTATTGTTACTAGATTCGAAAACAGCATTCCCAAAATCAGGTCGATCACCTAAGAATTTTGTAGTCGAAAGATAATTTGAGCCAAAAGCTTTAGTTCCAATAGCCTTAATACTAGCTGGAATAGTAATTTCTGTTAATTGATTAGAAAGAAATGCATCTCTACCAATAGCTGTAACACTACTCGGGATCACAGCGCTGATTAATCGATTATCACCGAATGTATTTTCTTTGACTATCCTTACACCTTCAGGGATTTCGACTGTTTCTAAAAGATTTCGAGCAAATGCATCACGACCAATTACTTTTATACTTGAGGGAAGACTAACTAACGTCATTTGATTACGGTTAAAGGCCCAATCTCCAATAGAGATAACACCCTCAGGAATATCTATTATAGATAGAAAATTATCCTCAAATGCCCGAGAGCCGATCTCTGAAAGAGCATCTGGCAATATCACACGTGTCAAACCCTGGTCTTTGAAGGCCTCATTTCCTATCCGCCTGACATTCCGTCCATTAATGAGAGATGGGATAGACAAATCTTTTACACAAGCAACAGCGCAACCTGTTATCTCATAGTGTCCATATAACAACTGATATAAAAACACTCCGTTAGTTGAATCTAATGGGAAGTCATCACTGACATCCAGCAGGCCATCGCCATCATCATCGTCATCGGATGAATCGGCTATCCCATCTACGTCGGTATCAAGAGATTTACTGGAATCTTCAGGAAAAGGGTCGTTGTTATCTGCGACGCCATCACCATCGCTGTCATTCCAATTAAAGTTTTCTACGCCAAGGTCACCATTGGAATTATCAAACACATAAATATCCTGAGAATTTAAGATGCCATCGCCGTCGATGTCTCCTTCATCAGGCAAACAAGATTGAGTTTTGTCGTAATAATTACACAGAATAGTGTCGATACGAGTAGTCATCAGAGCTGCTGTGTCTAAGCCAAAGTTTTTCTCCAAGTCCTCCCAACGACCAGCGCTTCCCGTAGTGGCAGACAAACGTTGATGAATTACATAAAACTCAGCTATCGTCTTTGGGACAAGATTTTTATAATTATCTAGCCTTTGCTCAAACTCTGCGGGCACAGTTAAGCTCGCTAATACTTGTTTAGTTTCTTCTGTTACCGGAATACCCCAAAACTCAAAAACGGGTATCAAGTTTAAGCTCAGAGCATTGGATGCCGTAATGACAAAATAATCATCCTCTAAACCATAATTAACCGCTTTACCTTCCAAAACGCCTTGATCATAAAACGCCTTATGAATAGACCCTACGCTGTCCCATCCGAACATCTTTGCTAAATCAACAAGCCGTGCCCAACTTCGTGTTTGGTACCTGACCTCATTGTCCCACTCATCAAGACACAGCCGACGACCTTTTTGCCAGTTCGGCGATAGCATTGTATCTAAAGCGGAATCATCGAGCGTATATTGCTGGAAACCCGAGTATTTTAATGCTGTGTCTAAATCGGCCCCAAGAACCTTATTGTAGGCAACCGCGGCAAGCATATGAACATTTGACTCTGCCTCCTGACAGCTTAATGTAGGTTGGTTATGAAGATGTCCCCATTCGTGCCACAAGATAAATGCTGAATTAAGTTGTCGCTCCCTATCAGCATTAGCGTTTGCTTCAAAAAAATCTTTATTTAAATATTGCCATGGCGAGAACCAAGAATAGTCTGTTGTTTCAGTGATCTCTGGCGAATCATTTGACCAATGGTCTCCAAAAATAGGATAACTCGCAGCCATAGCAGTGCCACTAACCGTGATTTGGGCATCTGTAGCAAGCCACTCCGATCTTATTCTCTTTAATGGTCTGCCAGTCATAGTGCTAATTGAGTCAAACATTTCACCAAAGACGTCCAGTAATCCTTGAGGATTTGCGGCCTCATTACGGACATTAATCCGCTGAGTTGTTGTGAATTTCTCGCTAGTTATCTCAAACCAAGGAACCTGATGCAAAGACAAATCAGAAGTAAATTCTGCTAAATCTGAACTATGACCCTCTAAATCCAGAGTTGAATACATTGGCATTTTGACTGCCCCAGCAACAGTCACCTTGACCTTACCTAGACTGGAACCATCTGGAACCTCAAAATAGAGCCCCCCTCCAAACGGATTCGCAATTTTTATCTGTTGTTGATCTATAGCAAATGTATTGGAGATGCGAGGAAACCGAGAGAACTGGGTAAAGTTTCCAGCTTCAAGATCAAAACGATGTATACCTATACGAGCAATGAGGCCTTGATTAATCGCTGAAGCTTCAAAGTCCAAAGTTACCATCTCTCCTGGCGCCACATAGAGCCCTGTTGGCCTAAACACCGTTTCTTGACCATTAAAGGTAGATCCTGGGTCTGTTACATAATCACCATCAAATTCTATTGATTTGACAATCCTAGGAGCGTCAGTCGAAACTATGCCGGGAAATACGTCAGCATCCTCGAACCTCATCCCTGAAACTGTATTAAGCGTGTCTGACACAAATAAATTATCAAATATCCATTGCTGCAGGTAAAAAGCTAATATTTTTTCAGGAGAAAACTGACTTGGATACAGTTCTTGCCTATCAAAAATTGGCGGATATTTAGCAGAATAGGCTTCAACAAACTCCATTGCTTCTGATGCAATGCCATCCCAATCTCCGCCAAACCGAGTCAAAAATGATTGACTAATTTGACTAAGCTCCGCGGCAGATAGTATGGTTTTCTCATTAATATGGTCTGTCATGCTTTTTAATAGAGCAGACATCTCTCCAGCATTCGCCAAAGTTTTTGGAGACATAATGTGCAGATAATCCAACACTAATGTTGAATCGTGAACTCTCGGGTCACAGCATCCTATATCTGCAATAGGAAACCCACCGGCAAATATTTGCAATTTATCCAAACCATTAGCTTTGTTGTAATAATCACCACCTGAGAGCAGGGTTATCAGTTTAGATATATCTGCGCGACGCGCTTCGCCCAAAACCATACTTTGCGAGCTTCCATTTAAAATGAAGTCCACTCCCGGTGTCGTCGCATTTAAACGAAAAATAATACTTAAGTTTTGCCAGCTATGAGGGTCTATATATGCAAGTGTTTTTACGTATCCTTCCACATCATTATAGGGAGGCTGGAGTCCTGAGCCCTCGCCTACTTGAAACTGTAGCAACCAAGATCCGCTTTCCTCACGCACTAAGAGAGTAAACCCCTCGTCCCTTTGATCTGAAGTCGTAGTGGTCAAAATCTCTCGAATAAATAACTTTTCCGAACTTATGGTCACCGCATTATCAAATTTGAAACGTAAGTCGAATTGAACCGGTTTATTGAAATCAAAGAATGTGGATACACTTGGCGGCGTTGCTAAAAATTGGCCATTAGCTAATGACACATTGCCATTTTCATAACTTGGTTGGGAAGAGTGATCTTTAAAATCACTGGCACTAGGCGTGAATTCATAACTACCTAACATATTAACCAGGTTTTGATCACCAGAAAGACTATCACCAAAGTTATAGTAGAACTCCTCTGAAACAGCTAGAGATGGGATAGAAAAGAGTAAGATTAAGCTGAGCTTAGTCAGGCAAGATTTCATAAGATCCCTTAAAATGTTGTAACACTAATTCTTCGAGTCGTATTGCTTAAGTCTGTTTTTACCAATAATCACAGATAATTACGTATCCATAATTAGAGCAGATAATCTTATATACAAATGTATAAAGTCACTTTTATTTTTATGATTGGCTATTCAATCTGAGAGATTGCGACTAGGTTGGAGTATTAGCTAACAACTTTAGCTATTGGCAGCTGAATCACTTTCTCACCAGTTGGATAGCAGTAATTAGCCCAAGTCTGCATTAGTATCTCGCGCTTTTCTATTAGATCGCCACGCTGGTAGGCTGCCTCTGAAGCGTCCTTAAGTTTATGCGCTAGCGCAGCCTCTGCTATCCTTCCAGGGGTGTTTGTCTTTTCAGCTACATAATCACGAAAGGTTGAGCGAAAGCCGTGAACGGTAATGTCAGTGCGTTCTAGTCGCTTCAATACCGAGGACATTCCCGCATTAGATAGTGGCTTACCGTTAGAACGATTGGGGAACACATAATCACTCATTTTGTGATCGGCCATTTTTGTGATTATCTTCATGGCTTGATCACATAGAGGAATGCGATGCTCCACCCCTGCTTTCATTCGCTCTTTTGGTATAGTCCATACCTGATTGATAAGATCAAATTCCTCCCATCTTGCTCCTAGTGATTCCTTCGTCCTAGTCGCTGTGAGAATGGTCAATTCAAGCGCCCTGGCCCCCATTCCATCGGTGTTAGATAAAATACCCATGAATAAGGGTAACTCGCCATATGGTAGTTCTAATTAACATTGGATTACCTAGAATCAATTATTGTTTCCCTTCGCATAGCTGAATAGCTCATCCAGTAAAATCATCTCTTAAGACATCAGCGTACTTAGAATAATGTTAGTTGATCTTATAGGTAATAGGCATCATGTTTTATTAAGATCCAGAAGAGGCCAATTGAAGAGATAAAGTAGGAAATAAAGCACTCCCAGAAACCAGATTTATCGTCTTTCATGGCAAAATATCTCCCCCCTTTTCCAAAGATTATCTTAGTCTTTAAAGCCACTAAGCAATGCCATGCAACCAATACACCAAATACTATGAATATGGAACCGCGCGTCCAAGGCAGTTTGAAACCCAACATGGGAGCAAGGGAAAGACCACTTAAAAATAGCAGAATAGCTAGATCAAATTTTCCTCGATGCTTAAGTATAGCCATGAGTAACTCCCTTTATTGATTACCTAATCATAGCTGAATACCCCATCCAGTCAAATCAGGGCTAGATCAAGCTGAGAAGTTCTTGAGATTGATCTCAACTAGCCATACCAATACTGGGTATTATTGCTTTGTAGTGGTACGATCCAGATGCTCGACTCTGTATATAAATCTAATAATTGTAATAATAATAATAATAATAATGTTAGGAGCTCTCCACTTGAATAGACTAGTTGTCTTAATCACTACAGTTCTTTTTGCCTTCTCAGCGGCAGGGAAGGAATCCCCTGCCCTTATATGGGAAAATAACAAAAGCTTCCCCTACTGGACCGTAGCCAGTGAATCTGCCTATCCAAGTCAAAGTAATAAGGCCTCGCCGCGGCTTCTTGTATCACTTGATGAGTCGATGCTATCCACTCAACTTGCCCTAAAGAGCTCCAAGGCAGCTAAACAGAACATCGTGTACTTCCCAAACTCATCTGGGGAGATGATTGCGTTTGATGTGAAGGAAAAGTCCAACTTCTCTCCAGTACTGGCAGCTAAATATCCAGAGATTAAAGCATATGTAGGTGTTGGCATTGATAATTCCAGTCTTCAAGTTAGATTTAGCCTGGCACCCTCTGGGATTGATGCGTCGATTAATAGCAGCGTTGAGCTTAAAAGCACAGCTATCGAGAAGGTTAGAGGAACTGAGCTTTACCTCATTTCTAGCAACCTGGAGCCGCATGATGAGCACAGTGGGTTCAGCTGCTCTACCGAGGCCAAGCCCATAACAAAGAGCTTTAAGCAGATACTAAACGCTTCAGCTAGTGGGATAATGTCTAATGGTGCAGCTAGCGGGATAAGTTCAAGTAGAACAAGCTTTGCAAATACAAATACCCTTTCTAAATATCGCCTAGCTGTATCAACTAACGGCCAGTACACAAGGTATCATGGGGGCACTGTCGCCGGCGCGCTCGCGGGAATCAATGCCACGCTCACTCATGTTAACGCGATCTTTGAAAGGGACTTCGGTGTCACACTAGAGTTAATTGCTAATAATGACCTAATAATATACACAGACCCGGCGACAGATCCCTATTCCGACAACTCAGGTTCATTAAATGGTGAGCTACAAACCAACTTAGATATAGTGATCGGCTCGGCTAATTATGACCATGGCCATATCTTCAGCGCACTAGCGTGTGGCAGTGGTGGCTGTGGTAATGCAGGTATTATTGGCGGCTTTTGTAATGACATGGCCAAAGGAAGCGCATGGTCAGATTCACTCCAGCCTGAGGGGTCTAACTTTACGAAACTTGTTGCCCACGAGATTGGGCATCAGGTGGGCGCAAATCATACATTCTCCAACCGCTCGGAGGGGACAGGTAAGAATGTTGAGCCGGGCAGCGGGACAACGGTGATGAGTTATGCGGGTATTACTGGCTCAAATAACGTAGCCATTCAGGGCGATGAATATTTCCACTATGTGAGCATTGAGCAAACACTAGCCTACCTGCAAAACCAGAGTTGTCACGTCGACACGCCAAACGAGAATAGCCTCCCTGTTGTTGAGGATATACCGGATCGAACTGTACCTATTCTGACTCCCTATATTTTGAGCGGAAGTGCCACTGATGCGGACATTGACGATGTGCTTAGCTACACCTGGGAGCAAATAGATGATGGCGTTGTCACTGACACTAGCTTTGGTCCGAAAAATCCTTTCGGAGCCAATTTCCGATCTCTACCACCTAGCGGTACCGGCGAAAGGTATATGCCCAAACTATCCAGCGTGCTCTCGGGTAACCTAACGCTTGAGAACCCCAATACTCTGTCAACCTGGGAAACTCTGTCCTCTGTAACCAGAGACTTGAATTTTGGCTTTACTGCTCGGGATAACGCGGTGGGCGGAGGTGGGGTTGCGCAAAAAAGAATGAAGGTGAGTGTTGTTGACTTAGACGGTGCATTTAGAATTACCTCACCAGCAGATGGGCTGATGTATTTCGCAAATGAGACCCACACTGTTAGCTGGTCTGTTGCGGGGACGAACCTAGACCCAATGCTAGCTGACAAGGTCACCATTACCCTGTCGGTTGATGACGGCTATACATACCCCTACACATTGGCAAGTGACGTGGAAAATGATGGCAGCCACGTGGTCGTTATGCCCGACTTTGTAACCAACGATGCTCGTATTCGAATTCAACCGAATAATGACAACATATTTTATGCGATCAATAATCACAGTTTTACACTGACTCGCAAGGACATCATTCTTACTGCTGAGCAATATGATTATACGGTTTGCACCGCTACCACCGCTGTCGCATCACTGACATATAAAACCTCACCGGACTATACGGATACCGCAGTGCTGTCAGCCAGCAATCTTCCCGCAGCATTAAGTGTTGGATTTTCACCCGCAAGCGTCTCGACAGATGGTACGGTTATTAATGCAACAATTGCCGCTGGCGCTAATATTTTAGCGGGCACGTACCCAATTAAGATTAATGCAACTTCAGACAGCCGAAGTCAATCGCTGCCTCTTAGAGTGACAGCCTATGCGTCCAACTTCACTCCGATAAAATTGCTAACCCCCTCAAATAATAGCCTTATAGAAGGATTAAGAACAACGCTCACTTGGAAGGCAGATGTAAATGCAGAGCAATACCGAGTCGAGGTATCAACTGAGGAAAGCTTTAGTGAGGTGTTCTACAGCAGTCTTTTTGATATTTTTGATACTGGTTTTGATGACACATCCTCTGACATTACCAACCTGCAACCCAATACTAAGTACTATTGGCGTGTTTCCCCCTTAAATCGTTGCGCGCCTTATGAAGCATCTGGAGATGTGCACAGCTTTACAACCTTTGACGTTACTCTCGCTGACGACGTTCCAGTTATCATTCCCGAAGACGATGGCACAGGATTTTATACCTCGACTATTACTATCTCGGAGGATCAACGAATCACCGATGTTAATGTGCTCCTTGATATGACTGTAAACGATGTCTATGTCCTAACGGCAACCCTAACATCGCCCAATAATACTGAGGTGGAACTATTTCATTATGCTTGTGGTCGTGACGCCGACATTCTAGCCATCTTTGATGACGAAGCCGAGGCATTCAACTGCGATTTTGGCTCTGTACCAGTACTCTCAGGCGGCCTAAAACCACAAAGTGACGCCTTGAGTCGATTTAATGAGCAATCCACAAAAGGAGATTGGGTACTGACAATAGAGGATTGGAGTAATAACAATATTGGTGTGGGTACTATCAATACGTTTGGGCTCCAAATAACCACTGAGACTGGCGTTGAATTTGAGAATTATCCACCAATAGCCTTCGACCAATCCCTTACTGCAGCCGCAGGAGAGGAGATCTTAATAAGCCTTAGTGGATCAGACCCCGAGGGTTCAGCCTTAGCCTATCAATTAATATCTGCGGCCGATGGGCGTCTATCGAAATTTTACTCTGAGAAAATAGGCGAATTTGCAGGCCTCAACCAAGATGGCCTCCCCTATTTTCTACAAGATTTGGTTCTTTTCAATGAGGGAAAATATGCCGTCGCCTCTGGTAATTCGGGGCTCTATACCCTTGATGTTAGTGACCCCGCCAATATATTAGTTTTATCCAGCTTTGAGGGTTATCACCGAGCGGCTACCTTATCTACCGACGAAACCAAAGTGTTTGCCGCCACATTTGATGATGCATTTAAAATATATGACATCTCTGATCCGACAAATATTACTCTCCTAGGCGCTTACGACACACCAGGCTCCCCGATGAGCGTTACTCTGTCTAAAGATGAAAATACCGCCTTTGTGACTGACCGTTCAAGTGAGTTACAGATAATTAATGTAAGTGATCCCACCAATCCAATTCTATTGAGCACTTTTTCTGACGGGTTATTTTATGGAGCATATTCAGACGGGGCATTATCATCTGATGGGAACACACTCTATCTTGTTAATTGGTACACCTTAGATATTGTCGATGTGAGTGACCCATCATCACCACAATTACTTGGCTCGACCAGTACTCAAATAGATCAGTATGGAAATTACGTAGGCAATCTGGGCGGATATTCGGATGCGTTAGTGCTCTCCACCGATGGCAAAGTAGCGTACGTAGAATCAACACAGTATGGCCTGATAGTTTTGGATATCAGTGACTCTACGTCTCCATCGGTAGTGGGGTCTATGGATCTAGATATATACAATTCTGCTGGCGGAGCTAGTAAACTCACATTATCTCCCGATGGGACAACGATATACTTCGCAGGTGATGTAACTGATCTCAAAGTAATCGATGTAAGACGTCCAGGTACTCCTGTACTCATAAGTACTTACCAAACTACGAGCGATTCCTGGGGCGTTACCACATCAGCAGTAGGCGATATGCTTTATATCTCAGGTCACCCACGATATGACATAGATGCTGACTCCTGGGGCTTCGCGCTAGAGGTTCTGGATATAAAGAAGAAAGCCGTAACGGCAGGCGATATAGTTAATCCCAATCTTTATTTTGCTAGTGCAGCTGAAGCGTCGGGCTATGCTCGCTTTAATTTTAGGGTCAATGATGGGGCTCTTGACAGCGCTGAGGCAACAGTTTCGGTATCCATTACTGATTTTATTGACAATGATGGCACCTGGACCTATACCAAAAGCAGCAATGACACAATCACAATCACTGGCTGTGTTGGTCCATGCGCCTCGGCTCTAGTCATACCGGAAATAATTAATGGGTCGGACGTGGTTACCATTTTAAATGGTGCATTTGCCGATAGCGGTATCGTCTCAGTGCAGCTTCCAGATACTGTTACTAAAATTGGAAACTACGCCTTCTACAAAAATTCCTTAAAACTACTTACCCTCGGTGCCAATGTAAAAAATATTGGAGCAGGATCTTTCTCTTACAACAACATTTCTATCGTGAGCTTCCTAGGTGATCGGCCTAGTATTGAAGGAGGTGCGTTTAATAAAAACAGAGAGCTTGAGATTATCAGTTATTGTTCAGACAAATCCGATTGGCCGGGTGCGGGTATTTCAAATGGAACCTCTACGATAATACCTACCGAGGATTGTAATGCCGCCGTAGCGGCTAATACTTCACTTATCAAGATAGAAGCAGCTGCATTAACCCGCGACACTACCAACCTAACGTTAGGTGATCTCGAAGCTGTAAGACTCCTAAATGAGATTATCCCAAGCTATATTGATCAATATTTAACTTTTATAAGACTGTCATCGTTCATTGGGAATGTATCTGATATACAAAGAATTATCTCATCGGTAAATAGTGTAATGACCGAATGCCCAGCCTCTGCACGTTTTGTTTCTGTGGCTGGAACAAATCCATGGCCCTGGGAGATTAGTTGGTCTCTGATGGGTAATGATCCGGACATTCCCCTTGAGAGTGGCGGAGCGGAGTTCTTGTTGTTTACCTGTGTTGAAGATGGTCGCTACACATTGAATATGTCCGATAGCTATGGCGATGGCTGGGATAATGGCTTTGGTGAAGTTGATACATTTTTCTCTATTTTATCTGGGGATGGTACCGAGCTTGCGAAGGAGGGTCTTGCTTCAGGATTTGTTGGTGTAGCGAACATCAAATTGGGTCAGTACCCCAATGAAGCGCCATCTGCATCGAATCAAAGCATTGAAGTCATCAGAGGTCTGCCGACGGCGATACCTCTATCAGGTCAAGATGACGACCTAGATGAGCTCACAAGACGCTTAACTAGCGCTCCAAACTCAGGTTCACTGTATAGAAGTATATCTTGGACGCGAAATTCAAATTATGAATCCGAGGGAAAAGCCTATGGTTTTGCCTTATCTGATGATGAAAGTATCGGTTATGTAGCTGACGGTAATGCAGGCCTGACCATAATCGATCTACAGACAAAACCCCTCACGACCCTGGCTTCTTTAGATACTAATGGTTTAACAAGATCAGTCAAACTCTCAAAAGATGGACGAACCGCATTCTTGGCTGATGGCACTCTTGGACTCAAAGTAATAGATGTGTCTGACTCGCTAAATCCGACCATCCTGAGCTCGATCACTGTCGGAGAGTCTGTGTATGATATTGCGCTGTCAGATGATGGCAATAAAGCCCTTGTTGCGCATCTCTCAGGATTTAGCTGGATTGATGTTAGCAACTTAGACAATCCGACTCTTGTTGCAACGGTTACCACACCAGGGGATGCTCAAAGTATCGCCCTATCTCCAAATAATGAGCGGGCTTATGTTGGTGATGGCTTCAAGGGGTTCCAAGTCATTGATGTCAGCCATCCATCAGTGCTCAAAGTCCTAAGTAGTATGGATACGGATGGTGAGGTCTATTCTATAGCTCTATCATCAGATAGTTCGATACTTTATGTTGCAGATGGATCTTTTGGATTAAAGATCTTCAATGTAGAGATCTCGAACAGTCCCGCTCTCATCGCCTCAATTACAGGTATTGGTTTTGTGCGAAGTGTAGAGATCTCAAATGATGGTTTTACGGCCTATCTTGCTACATCTCAGAG